>Ga0081539_10000463_pt1 | contig 86001 bp, 73 predicted proteins | sample TabmetS4T2R2_FD_71023 | JGI IMG/M metagenome (GOLD analysis project Ga0081539, IMG submission 71023) | Tabebuia heterophylla rhizosphere microbial communities from the University of Puerto Rico - S4T2R2 | ecosystem: Host-associated > Plants > Roots > Rhizosphere ...
TGCTCATCCAGCACCGGCTCGGCCGGTCTCTGCTCTTCTGCTGCCACATCTGTGATCGTGTCAGTCACGGTCTGTCTCCTCTCGGATCAGACCAGCCAGTTCCACCGATTTCCTGACAGTCCCTCTCGTCCTGGAGCCCGACACTGTTGGCTGCTGCTGAAGCGATGCGGCCCAAGACCGGCCTTGTCGTTAGGGCGGTCACTCAGCTCGTGGGGGGCATCGGAGATGCGCGTGGGCAGATAGATACTGCGCGGCTCGTTGACCGGTTCGCCAACCTGACGGGGGCTCGGCCGGTGTTGTTTCAGCCACCCGGCGTCGTCAAGAACCAGGCCGTGCAACGCGCTTTGCTCCGTGATCGAGCGGTCACCGACGTGCTTGAGGCCTGGAAGCGGCTCACGGTTGCGCTCATGGGTGTGGGCAGCGTCCAAGGCCTTGCGTCGCAGCGAAGCAGCGCCCCGGCTGACGGCCACGAGCAAGCCGATTTGGGCCGCCTCGGAGCGGTGGCCCACGTTTGTCTCAGGTTGTTAGATGAGGACGGAAATCTCGTCGAGTCGCCGTTCAACGGCCGCGTCGTTGGGATGGGTCCCGAACGGCTGAAGGCAGTTCCGCGACGCATCGGGGTTGCTGGCGGACCCCAAGAGCGGGCTGCCGTGGCAGCTGCGATCAAGGGCGGCTGGATCAACACATTGATCACCGACCTAAGCACCGCAGGGTATCTACTAAGGGACGCCGCCCGAGACAACGGATAGCGAGTTCTCTCTCACGTTTCCGCGTCGCCGTATCAAGCACTGGCCGGCAGCGCAAAGGCTCGTGGCTGGTCGTGCGCCGAGACGGTAGCGACGCCGCGATCCTGGAGCGGCAGTCCGGCGCGACGGCGGTGCACATCCGGGTGACGCCCGATGACGTCCTCTTCCGGGCCGCCACCCCCGAACGGGGCCAGCAGCTTCAGGTTGTGTCGGTCTGAACCCGCCGATGAACTCGATCCCGGACAGTCGGCCATCCACCAGATCCATCGTCAGTGGCATGCCCGCGATGCCTGGGCGTGGCGCCATTCGTGGTGCGAACTGGGGTCATCTGGGGTGGTCACAGCCGTCTGTAGATGCCGACCGCACAACCAAAGTGCCTGGTCAGGGCCAGAGTCAACACGGGAAGGGGTTCTCGCGATGCGTTTGTCATCGGTTCGACTTCTGTAACGTGGAGATCTTCCCGTTCCACATGAGATGCCACCACAGCCAGAAGGAACGGCCGTCGCAAGATGACCAAGGTCGTGCGAGCTTACTGGAGTCCGTGAGCGCAAAGGCTGAGCCCGACCCGGCTTGCTGATGCTCTGCCGCGTCAGAGTGCGGTCGCCGGCCTGAGAACACGTCAGGCGACCTCGTTGCGGACTGGTCCACGCCGTTGCTGGTGTGTGTCGCCGCCCGCACCGGCTGGTCGACGATCGCAGATGCTGTCTGTGCTGACCGACAGAATGATGGCGGAGCAGGGACGGGAGCACGCAACGTGGATTTACTGGAACGCATTGACCGGCGACTTGCGGACACTCGTGCGCGCATTGACCCGCGCGACTTCGAGGACTGCGCCAACTCGATCCTGTCCCAGATGTTCCCTGGCCTCGTGCCGATTGTGGGTGGAACGGACCACGGAGTTGATGCCGAGATCACCTCGCTCGACACCAGAGCCATCGGGTTGATAACCACCTCTTCGCGCACGCTCGACGGCGCCCGAGCCAGCCTGCGCTCGAGCCTAGCCTCGATCAAGCAGCATCAACTTTCCGTGAGGCACGTCATGGTGGCCAACCTCGCGGAAATGACTCGCCGCCGGCGTGACGGTATGGCGTGGACCGCAAAACAGTTCGGCTGCGAACTCGTCCAGGTCTTCGACCGTGCCTTCTTCGCCAACCAGTTCCGGGCGCACCCGGACTGGCGCCTCAAGGTCTTGGGCATCGCTGGTGGCGCGTTCTGCTTGTCCCGGGAACCGCGGGGGAGTCGGCCCGACAATCGGCATCTGCCTAGCGTCGGGCGAGATGAACTGCTCGGCCAGCTGATGCACACCGAACGGGACGCCGTGCTCTGCGGTGCACCTGGTTCGGGCAAGAGCCACGTCGCCGCGCGACTACCCGGGGCGCTGTTCATGGAGGACCAGCCCGCAGCTGAGCGACTTCTTGACGACCTCACCTCAGCGCGGCCACGGGTTGTGGTCGTGGACGACGCCGGCGGCCGATTGGACGAAGTTGACCGCCTGATTCATGCCAGGCGCGCCGAGAGCCTCGACTTCCAAATCGTGGTCACGTGCTGGCCGCACCAGTTCGACACGGTCGTCGACCACGTTCCTAACGCGCGACGTTTCGACGTCGGGTTGCTGACACGAGAAGAGATGGGGACCGTCCTCCGGTCACGAGGGATCACCCGGCTCTCGGTGCTTGTCCAGATACTTGCTCAGGCGCAAGGTCGACCGGCCTGGGCGGTGAACCTGGCCGACCTGCTGGTTCGCGGCGGCGACTGGAAGTCACTTTGGACCGGCGCCGCCGTAAGGACCCAGATTCTCGCCTACCTGAGACGGTCAGGTGCCTCACACGTAGCCATCGAGCTCCTCGCCGCCATCGCGATGCTCGGCGAAGTCACCGAGGACCAGCTCCGTCGGTTGGGCAGGCTGCTTGAGATCCCACGAGTCGAGCTACGGCACACTATCGAGTCCGTCGCGATCGCCGGTCTCCTGGATGTTGCTCGGGTCCGGCCCATCAGTTCACATGACCGGCAGGACGGCGGCGCGTATGAGGACCGATACAAGGTTGAACCACAGGTTGTCGCAGCCAGCATCGTCGCCGATGGCTACTTCGCTGGCCGCGCCTCGGCCGTAACCCTAGCTGAGCTCCGCGGTGAGTTTCCGGAGAGGCAGACACACATCCTCCAAACCCAGATTCATTGCACCTTGGTCGGGGCGAACGAGCCGGTCGTGCCGACTAGACAAGAGATCACCGAGGCGCTGCCGATGATCAACTCACTCGATCGCGAAGCCGAGCTCCTGCGCAGCTACGCCCTCATCGGACCGGATCAGGCACGCTTCGTCATCGACCTGCTCATCGAACGAGCGAAGACCTCATGGGCGACAGGAGATACGCGAGCAGTCGAACGGGACACCCAAATGCTTGCCCAGCGGGTCGCCGATCTCATCCAAGGAGATGCACCGCCCGCGTCCGTTCACATGCTTCTCCAGCTTCTTGCTGACCTGGGGCGGGACGGCTTCGCCTACCGCGGTGTGCTGTCGACCCTGGTTGAGGACCTGCGTGACGCCCGCAGCGGAGATGTCCCTCACGTAAGTCACCTGCTGCGGCTCGCCAAGACAGTCGCAACCATGCCCGCGTGGCCCGTCGACTCCACGTCCACCTCGGTGTGGCTAGCACTCGTTGCCGAAATCCTCACCCCCACCTTCGATGGCAACTACATGAGCCCAGAGGTAATGCGACAGTTCGTCCTCCAGTCCTTCACATGGTCAGGTGAAGACCTCACCACGCTGTTCGAGGCTGTACGGTCTGCGCTTGATCGCGCCGTCTCAGGCAGCCAGGAAAACGACGTCCCACTGCTTCTCGAGACCTTAGAGAAGTGGGTGGATCTCGCCGAAGGACACCCCTTGCCGTACGGCGCCCAACCAACGACCCATCAGAGTGACGTCGCCCTGCACATTGCCGGTCAACTCGCATCCATCCTTGGGGAGGTGATCCGCAGCCCCGGCCTACGGGCGCGTTTCAACGCCATCGCACAACCACTGGGCGTCCAGCTCAACGAACCCGACACCTTGTTCGCGGTCCTGACAGCCGAGCGAAACATCGGCGAGGACTGGAAGGAAGAGGCTCGCAGGGCCGACCAGGAACTCAGCACCACCCTCGAGCCTTACCTGCGCCGGGCCCCCGAGATACTCATGGACTGGATCGCGGCGGTCGACGCCGACCTACAAATGACCCATAGGGGACGCGGCGCGATCTGGCGGGTCATGCGAATCCTTGCCGACGAGTCCGACGCGACCGCATGGCTGCATGCAGCATTGCGACACGGGTTAAGCGCCCACGCTGGAATCCTCATCGACACAACGGTAGGCCGGGGCGACATCCACCCATCCTTGGCGCTAACCCTTCTTGGCGATCAGGCCTGCCGGCCAGCCTTCGTGAACGCTGTGATCCGCCACGACGTGGATGAATGGCTTGTTGAAATCGTCACCGAGCAATTGACGATCGATGACTTGACAGGCCTCGACATCGGCCATGCCGTGCGTCAGGCCCCCGAACCCAAGCTGCGGCGACTCCTCACTCACCACGACGCCGACGTTCGAGGTACCGTCGCGGCCTTATGGGCCGTCGAGGCGGCGCTCGACCCAACCACCGACGAAAGCGAACTCGCGCTGCCGGCGCTGTGGCTCGAGGCGATCGCCGATTTCAAGGTGCCCTCGATCCTTGAGAACTATCAGCAGCGTGAGGCTTTGAAGATGATCGCCCGTCTCGCGCCAGACATCTACATTGACCTGCTCGCAAATCATGCCTACGCCGTTACTGAGCACGACGACTTTCGGGAATGGAACGACAGCATTCGGGAACTTACCCCCGATAAGCGTCACTATCTCTGGGCACGCGTGTCGGCAGCCCGGAATGCTCGCGAACTGTTCTGGGCGATTGCAGCAGGAAGCGTGGAGTGGATCAGCTCTGCCTTCGAGCGTGGCGCGGTTCAGATTGAACCAGACCGGCTCCTGCACGCCTGGCGTTGCCAGGAGGGCCCCGGGATCACCTTTGAGGAACTCGCGCTCCTCTTCATCCCGCTCGGCGTTGAACCTGACGGACTGCTCTGGCTGCTCGAAGTCGGAACCTACTGGGGTGAGGAGGACGAGCGGTATGCCAGGCATCTTGAGCGGTGCCGCGTGCTAGCCAGCTCTCATAACCCTGGCCTGGCAAGGCTCGGTGCACGCGGCGTTGAACTGTTCGAACCGCGCCTGCGTGACGCTCAACGGCGTGCGAGAGATGCGGCAGTCCGGGGCCTCGTCTGACATTAGGTCGAGACTGCTGGAGCCTCATCAGCGGCGACGCCCATCATACGGATCCGACCGACTCCACGACCCTCGACCCCGCCGATTCCCCGCCACGTCTGACCGTGCCCGCCACAGTGCCGGGCGACGACTGAATGGGCAGCTAGCAAGAGCGACAAGTTCTAGCCTACTATCCGAACGTGTGTTCGCTTATGCTGTAGTATGGCGCAGTGGAGGACCGATTGGAATGGTCGGCGCCCCGCACGCCGCGGCACGTGTGGGTTCTGGGTGAGGACCGGCTGAAGCCCGCCGACGCAAGGGCTGATCGCTTGTCGTCGGCGCTCTCGTCGGTGGTCGGCGCTCGTGGTGGGGATCGGTGAGCCGGTGGAGGGCCGGATGATTCAGTACTGGCTCCGGATTGAGCGTCTCGGGCCGGTGCGCTCAGACCCAAACCGTGTGCTGCGCTACTCCAGATTCACCGAGTTGCTACGACCGCGCGGCAACAGCAAGGGCGCTGCGAACGGCCGAGCATGACCGGGACGCTGCGGCATGTTGGCTGTGTTGGCGGCGGGCCGGGCCGCCGCGGCCCGGCCGTGGGTCGACCGTGCTGACTACCTTGGCGGCGACAGGCCCCATCGAAGTGGCGCTCGCCCGGTCGACCGAGCTTGTCCCATTGCCCAGCAGGCTGCACGGGGGATGCGCTTACGAGTTGAAATGGGACGGGTTCCGAGGAGTATTGCGGCGGACCAGAGACTCTGTCGAGCTCTGGTCGCGCCGAGGAGTCGATCTCGGATGGCGATTCCCTGACATCGTCGGCGCCGCGCTGGCTCAGGTCTCCGCTGGCGCGGTCCTTGATGGCGAGCTGTGCGTGTGGCGGGAGGCGCGCCTGGACTGGGGTCAGCTGCAGCGGCGGCTGGGCTCAGCGGCGCAGATCGCCGAGCAGGTCCGGACGTCGCCAGCCTCCTACGTCGCCTTCGATGTCCTCGCGGCCGAGGGGGTCGACGTCCGTACGCGACCGTGGGCGGCCCGGCGGGCGATGCTTGAGCAGCTCGGTGTCGACTGGCGGCCGCCGTTGCAGCTGACGCCGGTGACCTTCGACCGGGACGAGGCTGAGCAATGGTGTCGCGACTACCGGCCGCTGGGTATCGAGGGGCTGGTGGTCAAGGGCGCCACCACGCGGTACGTCCCGGGCCGGGCGAGCTCATGGCTGAAGTGGAAGGCCCGGGCGACCGAGGACGTCATCGTGGGCGCGGTCACGGGGACCGTCGAGCGGGCACAGGCCGTGATCGCCGGCCGGCTCACCCTGGAGGGCCAACTAATCATTGTCGGCCGCAGCGCCGTCTTGACCGCCGCCCAGGCCGACCAGCTCGCGGCGGTGCTGGCGCCGGTGGCACCGGCCCGCCACCCATGGCCCGACCAGATCAGCAGTCTGTTCGGCGGACCACCAGTCATGCTGCGCCACGTGAACCCCGTCGTGGTTGCCGAGGTCAGCGCTGACGCCGCTCTCCAGCAGGGTCGATGGCGGCACGCCGTCCGGTTGGTGCGCCTGCGCCCCGACCTGGTTCCGGCCGATGTCCCACCGTTCAGCATGGCCCGTGGAGCCAGGTAGCGGTCGGGCATTGCACGCAGTCACCAGCAAGGGGCAGCCCCGAGCGCGGCCCGTTTGGCCCGGCTGAACAACCAGGGGCGACCATGACCGCACCGCTGTAGCATCTTGCACCTGCTGTGCTGTAGAGTATTACAGCAAGGAGGGGGAGCATGATTCTGAGTAGTGAGCGGCCCATCGCCAACGGTCTTCGGACCGACCATCCCATTCCCGAGTTGCCCTTTGTCGACGACAGGCACATTGCGATCGACGATGGACCTGCGGTTGAGGCCGTCGGTAGGGGAGCGGGCGAAGGCATGTGGGGTCGAGAAGATCCAACTTCGGACGGGGGTTGGGAGGCGTTCACCACCGACCCTCATCGGCACGACGTTGCGTGGGTCGTGAGATTTCACCCGCACTTTGGCAAGTCGGTCGTGCTGTATCGGAACGAGGATGTCAGTAGTCGGCACTTGGCTCTTCGAGAGGCTCTGCTGTTTCGAGCCGGCGGCTACTGGTGGGACGGCACGGGTTGGTTCCGACCTCCTCAAGTCTGGGATTGGGCGAGCGAGAAGTATCTACGTCGCCCGGTACCTTTCGCCGAAACGGTGACAGCCGCTGACGTCTTACGCGGTGGGGGTGACCCGGCCAAGGGCCGCCTGCTGAGCGTATCGGAGGTGAACGTTGACGGCTCGCGAACGTCTATGACCCGCTGGCTTGACGACCTGGCCCATTGGTCGCAGGAGAACAATCTAGCGAGTCAGTTCTTGAGTCGGTCTGTGGTGACGTTGACAGCGCCTGAGCTCGCCGCCGACCAACTGGTCGGTGTTTCGGAAGCGGCAGAAATTGCCGGAATCAACCCGTCAACTCTCCGCGCCTATATCACACGCGACGAGGCCGACGTCCCGCTGCCTCAGGTTGTGATCGACGGGCGAAAAGCTTGGTCCAGAGTTGTGATTGCTGAGTGGGTCGAGCGTCGACGCAATGAGAATCCAGGGGGGTCCGGCCCGAATCCCGATGTAGGACTCACGCGGGGTAAGAAGGAATTGTCGAAGAAGTTTGGCGACCTGTTCTTCTCTCGGCTCTGGCAGAACCCCGAGCGGCGTGGCCGTTGGGCATTACGCTCACGACGCGCAACGTTGGTCAGAGAGGTTGCTGACGACCTCTCCCTAGATGTTGTGGTCAATGCCAACTGGGTGGTAGGTGTCGGCGATTTGGCCGTCACCCTCCGACATGCTGTTCTCGGCGAATTTGTCGCAGGCCAGCGCCTGGAGCGATCCTCGGCGGGACGGACTGGCGCTGTCGAACCTGGGAGCTTTTATGGGATCGCGCCACCGATTGCTCGGCTGATTGGCTGGCTTATCGAGTTCGAGCCAACGCTCGCCGTGCAAATTCTCGGTGACATCGTGGGTGAAGCTGAACGCGATCTCAATATTGCTCGCAAAACAACCGCAACGTCGTTGAGGACGGCCGTCCTGCTTGACGGACGTGGCGATACGGATTATCTCCATGCGTTTCTTGACGAGGCGATGGGGCCGATTCTTGAAGGAGTTAACGCCTAATCGTCCGGGAACTGCGACTGGGCAGTTACATATGGCTCGACGGCACCGCACCCACCGGCTGGCGGTATGGCTCTTGGGGCAGTGGGTGGTCACGCCTTGCTGAATTCTGCTGGGTGGAGTGTCAGAGGCTTCGGTAACTATGCGTTTCGGCCAGCAGGTTGGCTCTGTGGTGCGAGGGGGTTCCATGCCGGTGTCGCGGAAGCGGAAGAAGACGAGGGTGGCCCGGTCCGCACCGCGTACGGGAGATATGTGGCCCTCACCGGGTCCATGGTCTGCGGTGCGGTCAGCCCGTGACGCGGTCCGCAGTCGCGAGGAGCTGCTGGCCTGGCTGGATACCTCGCCGGCGGCGCCGGCGAAGATCCGCGGACTGATGTTGGCCGACGCAGCACAGCGTTTGCTGCGTTGGATGCAAGGGCCGCAGTGGCAGCAAATGGCGCTGGTGCGCGCCGCACTGGGGTTGCCGGTGACGGCCTCCACCTCGCCGGAGGAGGTGCCGCGGATCTGGGCCGAGACCAGGGGTCGGGAGCTTGCCGAGCTGCCGCTATATGTGATGACCGCGGAAATGATGGATGTCTGCATCGCCGCAGCGAAGGCACTCACCGTGGCCGATGCGGAGACAATCACTGCCGCGAAACAGCACACTGCCGGCTATCTGCTGCTCCCGGAGGACCTGCTGTTGGACAATCCGATTGCCACCGCCGACATCGAAGACATCCGCGTTCTGTCATGGTTTCCCTCCGTAGCCGGGGGCCCGGACCCTAAGGCTCGACACCAGCTGCGGCTGGAGCCAATCACCCGCATCGTCAAATGGGGCCGAACCTTCGGTGGACCGATGCCGCCCAAGCATCTGAAGAATCTGGCGTTCGCGGACCAACTCGGAGTCCACCTACCACCGTTGCTGTTCTCCGGTGAGTCCTGGCTATCGACCTGGACAGCCGATGCCGAGGCCCGCCGGGACAGCCTCGAGGCGCTCACGAACCCGCAGCGAGAGGTCACAGCAGGCCATGTTCGAGGCCAAGTGATATCCGATCCGGAAGTCAGCTTCGTCGACCGATTCTTAGCGGCCTTTTGGCGGCTGTGCGAGCAAGACATTGCCACCGTCACCGGTCCTGCAGATCCTGAGGTCGGCGGCACAATGTCCATCCCGCCAGAGGTTGCCGATGTCCGAGTGGTCACTCTCCGCCGCCACGCCCCGACTGATCAATCTGGCACCCATCGTCCGGTGGCGTGGTCGCATCGATGGATAGTGGAGATGCACAAGCGGAACCAGTGGTACCCCAAGCAAGGGGTGCACAAGGTGATCTTCGTCGGCCCCTACATCAAGGGCCCAGAAGGGCTGCCGTTGAAAGACTCCGCCGTCCCAGTACGGGCCCTGGTCCGCTGATCCGACCCTGAGACAAACGCTGAACACTGTTCGCGGTCCTGTTCGGCGACGCAACGGCAAAGGTGGGCTGCAGTGTTGGCCGTTCGGCGCGGCCGCCCATAACCCCGAAAGCGGCGGCGCTCCTGGCGAGAACCACCACGGCCGTCCTGCCTCCCTGGGCACCATTGACCACTCTTCGAACACGGGTTCTAATAGTGCATGCGGTACACGGTCAGCCTGGAGCACGGTGGCTGGGTGGTGTGGGACACGATCAACCGCGAGATGCTCACCCACCCGGCCACCTCCGAAGAGGCCCAGGAAGCCTGCTCGAGGATGAACGCCGAGGTGGTCGTCGCGAGGTGGATCCGCCGGTCCAGGTCGACGGTAGCGGCGCGACCTGACGCTGTGGGTGTTGGCCGACGGCACCTGGTGGGGTCAGGTGGCCGACAAGAGCGGCGTCAGGTGGATCAAGGCGGAGGACATGAAGCCGGCTGAGCCCCGCTAGAGGGCGGCCGGACGGGCCCGCCATCTGCGTTGCTTAGGAAATCACAGGAAATGTGCGCTACCGTATGCGTACACCTGGCAGGTGGTTACGGGGGGCAAATCAAATTCCGACAGAGCTTCTTTGTGCTTCCCAAAGAACAGGGTGGTAAGGCGGGCAACGATGACATTCAACGAGAAGAAGTTCGATGAACTGCTCCTCTACGTGGCGGAGCTGTCATCTGACGACCCGACGTTCGGCAAGACCAAGCTGAACAAGGTCCTGTACTACGCCGACTTCTACGCCTATGGCCTATTCGGGGAGCCCATTACCGGCGCCACTTACCAGCGGCGCACGTTCGGCCCCGTGCCGCGCGAGATTTCCGCTGCTCGAAGTCGCCTCGTATCTCGTCAGGCCGTCCGATTCGAGGAGTGGTCTTACTTCGGTCGCCCTCAACAGCGGATCGTGGCGCTCCGCAAGCCGGACCTGTCGGTGTTCACGACGGCTGAGCTTGCACTGGTGGGCGAAGTCACTGAGATGCTGCTGAAGCTTAACGGCAGTGAGGTATCCGCTAAGTCGCACGGAGAGGTGGGGTGGCTGCTCGCTCAGGATGGGGAGACCATCCCGTACGAATCGGTGTTCCTGAACCCCGTGGAGCTCACCGCGGAGGACATCCGGCGCGGTCTGGAGATTGAGGCGGAACTTATTCGGGACGCCGCCTAGCCCTTCATCCGAGATCCGGGTCGTCTGGATCGAGCTCGACGACCTCAATCCGGAGCCAGTCGACGTAGGTTTCTCCGTGCTCGATGGTGATCTTGTAGTACAGCCGCAGCAGCGGCATGTCATCCATCGGGCCGACGGTGGCCATGCGCAGACCGAGCTTGCTGCCCGGGATCTCTGGGTAGTACTCCGGATTCTGGGAGACGGCCCAGTCGACGCCGCGGCGGGCGTCGTCGAGGCGGCGGATGTCGATGCTCAGTTTCTCGCACTGGCGAGTGAATTCGGGATCCTCGCGCGCGGCGCACAGGCGACCCATGAGATGGCTCCTCTGACGTTGACTCCAACCCTTGTGGTTCGTGCCCCGTCAGCGAACCTCATGCATCGTATCCCGGCTGGAATCCTTTGGCCGTCAAGGCTGGCGGAGCCTGTGGATAACCGCCCGGGACGACGAAAAGCGCCCCGCCGACCGGTCAGGTCAGGCGGGGCACTTCAGGGTTGGCTAGTCAGGCCGGCGGTAAGCCTAGCCGGTCGAGCTCGTCGTTCACGGCAACCGTGGCGCCGGCCTAACCCTGGAAGCCGTACTGCCTGTTGTCCTTCAGGCAGTTGAACCTGGCCACGTTCCCGGCCGCGACGAATAGGCGGCCAGCTCGTACGGGCCCATACCCCACCTGCAGGAAGCCTGGGCCCGACGCACCAAAGCATGGCCAGGTTCAGCAACGACCCACGCTGGCGCAAGGTGCGAGCAGACCGGCTCTCGATCGAGCCGGAGTGTCGCAACTGTGGCCAGCCTGCCGAGGTAGCTGATCACCTCGACGGCACCGACTACACCGACGACAGTGGCACAGGCCCCAGCTGGCTCAACATCAACATGACCCGCTCACTGTGCGCCAGCTGCCACACAAGCCGCACGGATCAACAAGGCGCAGCAGCCCGACGCGCTATGCCCTACGGTCAGCCCTGACCTCGGTGCAAGATCACGTGGCATGATCGCCAGGCCCCGGGCGCCGGGGTCCACCTCGAAGCGGCCGGGTCCTTCTCTGCTCCCTGTGCAGACCATTTCACCTGATAGCGAGCACCTTGTCCGCCGGCGCGCTGCGCAAGCCGTCGCGGCCCCCGTCGGACTGCCGCAAGGGCATCGCGCGACGAAGTCGAGGAACTGGGCGGCGAGGAGCGCGGCAACCAGCTGCTGGAAGTTGTGGTCCCCGAGGCGTCCGAACAGGTATCGATGGCGACTCTCGGGCACCGACGAACTCCCTCACAAAGTGTGTGCTGCCGCTCGCCCGGTGGCTCTTGCGCCGGGCAGCGATCGCGTTTTATGGTGGTTTTATGGGGATTGCCGGTATTCCAAACATAAGTCAAGAGGTTCAAATCTAGTCTGGCTAGGACGTTTGGTGCGCCGCGAGGGAATCGAACCCCCAACCCGCTGATTAAGAGTCAGCTGCTCTGCCAATTGAGCTAGCGGCGCGCGACGAGCAAGACTAGCAAAGGTCAATCCTCGAGCACAGCCTGCGCGGCGTTGTGGCCGCCGAGGCCGCTCACGGCTCCGCCGCGAACCGCGCCGGAACCGCAGAGCAGGACGCCGGGATGGCTCGTCGCAACGCCCCAACGCCGCGCCGGCGTGTCGGCCACCGCGTCGTCGGCCAGCCAGGGCCAGGCCAGGTCGCCGTGGAAGATGTGGCCACCGGGCATGCCGAGCTCTGCCTCGACGTCCAGCGGCGTCATCACCTCGATGCACGGCCGGCCCTTCGCGTCCGCCGCGAGGCAGTCCTCCAGGGGCTCGGCGAGCGCCTCCTGGAGTGCCCGCAGGGCCGCTCGCTTCGCTCGCTCTCGGGCACCAGCGGGATCGCCGGCGAACAGCCTGGCAGGCGTGTGCAGCCCGAAGAGGGTGAGCGTGTGCCAGCCGGCGGTGCGAAGCTCGTCGCCGAGGATCGTCGGGTCGGTCAGCGTGTGGCAGTACACCTCGCACGGCATCGGGTCCGGGATGGTGCCGGCCGTCGCCTGCTCGTACGCCTGCTGCAGTCGCCGATAGCCCTCGCCCAGGTGCAGCGTGCCGGCGAAGCCGACCTCCGGGTCGATGCCGGCGCGGAGCCTAGGCAGCCGCCGGAGCACCAGGTTGATCTTGAGCTGGCTGCCTTCCGGTGTCTCGTACGGCTCGCCCAGCAGGCCGCCCAACAAGGCCGGAGCGCAGCCTGCCAGCAGGTGAGGAGCCTGCAGCTCGCTGCCGTCGGCGAGCGCCGCCGTCGCCCCACCGTCCGGGTCCGGCTGAATCGCTACGACCGGAGTGCTCGCGCGCAGCTCCGCGCCAGCCGAGGTCGCGACCTTGATCAGCTCGTCGGTCAGCTGGCCCATGCCGCCCACGGGGACGAGCCACTCGCCCGTACCGTTCCCGATCACGTGGTAGAGGAAGCAACGGTTCTGCCGCAGGCTCGGGTCGCGGGTGGAGGCGAAGGTCCCGACCACCGAGTCGGTGGCGATCACGCCACGTACGGTGTCGTCGGCGAGCGCACCCTCTATCCACTCGCCGATCGGCCGCTCGACCACCGCCGACCAGAGATCAGCGCCCACCGCGGCCCGCACGTCTCCGGCGCGGGGGAGCGGCTCGGTAAGGGTCGGCGCGACCACGGCGGCGAGCCGGTGCAGCTCCGCCGCGAGCGCCTGCCAGCGCTCCTGCTCGTCGTCCCCAGCCAGCGCCGCGAACGACGCCGCCGTCGCCGGACCAGGCGGCTGCTCGATGAGCAGCCCGCCGTCGCCGTACGGGGTGTAGGAGGCGACGCGGCGCGACCGCAGCTCGAGGTCGAGGCCGAGGTCCTCGACGATCTCGTTCGGCAGCAGGGACACCAGGTATGCGAACCGGGACAGCCGGGCGTCGATCCCGGGGAAGGGCGAGGCAGCGGCCACCGCACCGCCGAGCCGGTCCCGGGCCTCCAGCACGACGACCCGCCGCCCGGCCAGGGCCAGGTACGCGGCCGCCACGAGCCCGTTGTGCCCGCCACCGACGACGAGAACGTCGTAGGTCGACGTCATCGGGAGGTCTTGCGCACCGCCGCCAGGCGCTGCCGCCGCAGCTCGGCCACCTCCGACCGCGGAAGCGGGTCGAGCGTCCGCCCGAGCCCGAGGGACAGCACGTGGTCGGCCAGCGCGGGGTTGCGGGCCAGCACCGGACCGTGCGGATAGGTGCCGATCACCCTGCCGTTCACCGCGCCCTCCGTGCCGTCGTCGCAGTTGCCGATGCCGATCTCCACCGTGGCGAGCGGTTCGGCGTCCGGGCCAAGCCGGGTGTAGCCCCCGTGGTTCTCGAAGCCGGTGATCCATTGCTCGTCGCCGTCATGGCCGGCCCAGTGGCTGAGGAGCTCCCCGACGGCCCGGACCGGACCCCGCGTCGTGGTGACGTCCAGCAGGCCGAGCCCCTCGATCACCTCATCCCGCTCGCCGACGGTGAAGGTCTTGCCGACGATCTGGTAGCCGGCGCAGACCGCGAACACCGCGGCGCCGCGGTCAACGGCCCGCTGCAGGCCTCCATCGGCGCGCAGCGCCCGTACGGCGGAGACCTGGGCCGCGTCCTCGCCACCACCGAGCAGGTAGACCCGCCCGGTATCGGGCACACGATCACCGGGCTCGACCACGGTCAGCACCGGGTCGAAGCCTCGCCACGCAAGACGCTTCACCAGCACCGTCGCGTTGCCGCGATCGCCGTAGATGCCGAGCAGCGACTGGAAGATCAGGACGACCTCTACCCGCTCGCCGCGGCCCTCGCCCGGCATCAGACACCGCCCATCTTGCGCAGCCGTTGGAACGGCGTGTAGGTCGCGATCACGTCGACCGGCTCCGGATGGCCCGCCAGCGCGGTGGCCAGGTCGGGGACGCAGCGATACTCCACCTCGGCGTACGCGAGCCGGACAGCGAGATCCTGGGCTCGTGGCCCGGTCGCGACGACGGTTCGGCCGGCGAGCTGCTCGTACTCCACGTCCCACAGCCAGGAGACGTCGCGCCCGTCCGCGGCCGCCGAGTCGATGGCCAGCACAACGGTCGGCGTATTGGCCAGTGGCAGCGCCTCGGCCCAGCCGGCCGGGTTCTTGGCCAGCAGCAGCCGCGCGGTCGTGTCGCCGAACCTTGCGGTGGCGAACCGGCCGGCCGGTGAGGTGACCCTCCGGATGCCGGCCAGGGCAGTCGCGGCCGGCACGCCGAGCAGCACGGCCGCCGCCAGCGCGCAGGCGGCGTTGCTGATGTTGAACGTGCCGGGCACCTGGAGCATGGGGTTCCATGCCTGCCCGGCCGGGTCCACGATCGCGCCGTCAGTGACCCGGTAGTCGCCGGTCGGCTGGGCCAGCGGGCAGCCGGAGCAGCGCCACTCCGGCGCGCCCGCCGCCACGTCGGCTTCCCCGGCGTGCACCAGCGTGGAGCCGCAGTTGGGGCAGAGCGTCGCGTCCTGGATCCAGCGGGTCGCCGTGTTCACCCAGACGACCTTGCGGGCGGCTTCGGCGGCCCAGACGACCAGCGGTTCGTCGGCGTTGGCCACCACCACCGGCCCGTCCGGCCCGGCCGCCTCCAGCGCCTTCCGCCAGCTCCGGCCGAGCGCCTTGATCTCGTGGTGGCGGTCCAGTTGGTCGCGGCTGAAGTTCAACAGCACCAGCACCTCGGGGCGGCCGAGCCTGATCATGTCCGCCACCACCCGCTCGTCGGTCTCCAGGATGGCGACGTCAGCCCCCGGCTTCTCCGAGAGCGCGGACGCGATGCCGTGGTGCAGGTTGGCGCCGTCGGCGTTGTGCACGATGCGATCGGCATCGCCCAGCCACTCCCGTACGGCGGCGGCGACGAAGTGCGTGGTCGTGGTTTTGCCGTTGGTGCCGGACACGACGGCGATCCGCCTGGCGGCAAGCAGCTTGTCCAGCGCCCTCGGGTCGAGGGTGAGCATCACCCGGCCGCGGATGGACGCACCTGACCCTCGGCCGGTAAGCCGGGAGGCGAGCGCGGCCGCGCGGCCGGCGTAGGTCGCGGCCGACAGCCGGGCCTTGGCGGCGGGGCTCAGCCGGCGACTCGTGTCGCGCAACATCAGGTCCTCACCCGGCGACAGCCGGCTCGATCGACATGGTGCCGCCTCGCGCGGTGGAGTTGGCATCGGGCCGCTCGCGCCAGAGAGGACGTTTGGGGTGAGTGACGGGACTCGAACCCGCGACACCCTGGACCACAACCAGGTGCTCTACCAGCTGAGCTACACCCACCACGAGACTCCGGCCTCGGCTGCCGGCGCCGACGTGCAGTGTACTTCCCAGCTGGCGGGCACGGGCGGTCGTCTCCCTGGCACTGCCCGGACAGCGGACGGATCGGCCATCGCGCCGGTCAGCCCGGCTCAGGGGCGGGCGATCGTTGGGACAGCGCGCCCCGGTGCCGCTGCGCGATCTCCTTGGCGGTCGCGCTGTCCGGTCCTGGCAGGGGCACGAATACCGCTTCCCGGTAGTAGCGCAGCTCCTCGATGGACTCCTGCACGTCGGCGAGTGCCCGGTGGTTGCCGAGCTTCGCCGGGGCCTGGAAGTAGACCCGGGGATACCACCGGCGGACCAGTTCCTTGATGCTGGACACGTCCACGTTGCGGTAGTGCACGTAGCCTTCCAGCTCGGCCATGTCCCGGGCCAGGAACGCCCGGTCGGTGCCCACCGTGTTGCCCGCCAGCGGTGCCTTCTTCGGCTCGGAAACGAACTGCCGTACGTAGTCCAGGATCCGTTGCTCCGCCGCGCGCAGGTCCAAGCCACTGCTGAGCTCTGCGAGCAGCCCCGACTCCGCGTGCATGGTCCGCACGAACTCGCCCATCTGGTCCAGCGCGCCGGGGCTGGGCTTGATCACGGCGTCCACCCCGTCGCCGAGGATGTTCAGCTCGGCGTCGGTGACGAGCGCGGCCACCTCAACGAGTGCGTCCCTGGTCAGGTCGAGCCCGGTCATCTCGCAGTCGACCCACACCAGGAGCTCGTTCACGGCCATACCCTACGGTTCCCGAATCTCTGTGATCAGTGGCTGGTCCGGTGTCGGACGTGGATCGCGTACCGCTCACGTTGTCGATCATGCAACGGCGCTAAGATGCCCGGCGAGCCGCCCGTCCACCAAGCGGCGGCAACGGCCCCCGTAGCTCAGAGGATAGAGCAGCAGCCTTCTAATCTGACGGTCGTAGGTTCGAGTCCTACCGGGGGCGCCAAATCCAGGGCGCAGGTGGGCGAGACTGATCTCGTGGAGCTCGTCTTCGACGCACCCGTGATCGAGTGGCGCGGGCCGGCGCCGTACTACTTCGCCCTGGTGCCCGAGGAGGAGTGCGCCGCCATCTCGGAGGTGGCGGCGATGGCCACGTACGGCTGGGGCGTCATCCCGGTCGAGGCACGGATCGGCAGGATCGCGTTCGAGACCTCGCTCTTCCCCAAGGACGGCGGCTATCTGCTGCCGCTCAAGGACGCCGTGCGCAAGCCGCAGGGACTCGCCGAGGGCGACCAGGTGAGCGTCGAGATGACGATCCGCCTGCGGCATTGATTCTCTAGCCCGTGCGCCTGCTCGACTGACGGGAGCACTGTCCCGCGCGGCGTTCGTCGGCGCTAGCCCCGCGATCTTCGCTAGCCTTCGGCTATGACGCAGTCGGTTGCCCTGCCGGGCGGCCCGACCCTCGTGATCCACGAGTGGGGCCGGCCCGATCGCGCCGCGATCGTGATGCTGCACGGTCTGGGCTCCTCCGGCGCGAGCTGGCGGTACGCGGCGTCGCTGTTGGGGGACCGGTTCCGGATCGTCGCGGTCGACCTGCGCGGGCACGGCGGCAGCAGCTGGGCCCGGGACTACAGCTTCGAGACCATGCGGAACGACGTCGTTCGGCTGCTCGACGCCATCGGCTTCTACGGGGTGATCCTGGTCGGCCACTCGATGGGCGGGCTGGTCGCCTATCTGCTGGCGGCCACTCGGCCCGATCTCGTACGGGCGCTGGTGCTGGCGGACGTGCCGACACCGGATCCGGCGAACCCGCCGCGCGAGGTGCCGCTCCGCGGCAGTCCCGACGACACCAGCGACTGGCGCGCCATCAGCCAGGTCCGCCGGTGGCGCAACAACCCGCCGCAGGAGTGGTGGCAGCTGGCCGAGCGCATCGTCTGCCCGACGCTGGTCATCGGACCCACCGAGAGCCACCTGCCGCAGGACCGGCTGGCCGAGCTGGCCCGCAGGATCCCGCGCGGCGAGTTCGTAGCGGTCGAGGGAGGGCACAACCTGCACGAGGACCGGCCGAGCCAGTTCGACATCGCCGTCGAGCCCTTCCTCACGCCGTGGGCGCGCTAGACGCTTCGAGCCCGATCGCGTTCGAGTGTCGATAGATCGCGCGGCCCTGCTTTCCGACTAGAGAGTGCCGCCGCCGCGAGCGTAGCGAGCATCCGTTGGCGGGTCGTGCGAGCGAGGAAGGAAGGCAGGGCCCTCAGGGCGCGATCGCACGAGGACGCGCTATCAGGGCGCTAGCCTTGTCGCCATGTCGGCCGTGGCAGCGGAGCGGAAGGAGCTCGTCCGCTCGGGCATTCCGCTGCCGCCCGATCCGCGCGACCCGTTGCCGAAGCAGCTGGCCAAGAGCCGGTTGTTCTGGCTCACCCTGGTCATGCTGGCCGTCTACGCGACCCTGTTGATCTTGCTCTACCGGCAGGTCGTGCCGGACCAGAAGGTGCCGGGCGGGACTATCCCAGGGCTGGGCACCGAGGCGGTACCGATCGCGGCGAAGTATGCGGCGATCACCGCGTTGCCGCTGACGTTGATCTTCTTGTGGGCCGATCGGTTCCGGCCGCAACGGTTCTGGGTCTGGCTGATGACCTTCGGCTGGGGTGCCTGCGTCGCCACCTACATCTCCGCGGAGGTCAACACCTGGGCGGCGGGCCACCTGAGCATCGCCGGCGACGGCGACCCGGCAACCGGCGCCAGGGCGGCGATCTACGTCGCGCCGTTCGTCGAGGAGGCGGCCAAGGCGACCGTGCTGTTCTGGCTGGCGATCTTGATGCGCTACCAGTGGGTCAGTCGGCTCAGCGGGGTCGTCCTCGCCGGGATCTCGGGTGCGGCGTTCGCCTTCACCGAGAACATCCTCTACTACGGCCGCGCGTACCGGTACGCGGCGCGCACCTTCGGCCAGCTGCCACCGCTGGAGGCGCTCCAGCACCTGTTCGTGATCCGCGGCCTGATGACCTTCTTCGGCCATCCGCTGTTCACCTCGATGAGCGGCATCGGGCTGGCGATCGCGCTGCGATCGAAGAGCAAGGTCGTGCGAGTGGTCGCGCCGCTCGCCGGCTACTGCGTCGCGGTCTTCCTCCACATGTCGTTCAACACCACGGCGTCCCTGGTCAGCGGACCGAACCTGTTGTGGGTCTACTTCGGCGTCGCGCTGCCGCTGCTGGCCGGCGTGGTGATCTTCGTCGTGCGGCAGATCTTCCGCGAGGGCCGGCTGATCCGTGAGCGGCTTGTCGACTACGTACGGGTCGGCTGGCTGTCGGAGAACGACCCGGCCGCGCTGTCCCGGCTGCGGACCCGGCTGCGGGCCCTCTGGCATGCGCTGTTCCTCGGCCCGCAGGTCTTCCTCGCCACCGTACGGATGCAGCGGGCGGCCACGGAGCTCGCCTACCTGCGCGACGCGATGACCCGCGGCATCGTCGGCCAGATCGGGCTGAAGCGGGAACACGACCTGCTCGGCGTGATCAGGTCGTTGCGCGGGATCGCGATCACCCAGCCGGAAGGCCGCGCCAACTATCCGTCCTTCCGGCGCAGGCCGGCCGGCGAGCTCGGCTATCCGCCGCCCAGCTATCCCGGGCCGGCCGGCATCGGCGGCAACTACCCAGCGCCGGGGGGCTCGGCGGGTGTCCCCCCGGGAATCGGCACGGCGCCGTACGAGTTCCCGCCGCCGGGACAAGGCGTCAGCGTGCCGCTGGGCCAGACCGCCACCCAGTACTCCGAGGTCGACCCGAACTGGAAGCCGCCTGGTGAATAGCGGCGGGCGGCCCAGGCCGCTCGACTCGGCGCTGCTGCAGCTGCGGGCAGCCGTGGCCGGGGTCCAGCTGCCACTGCCGCTGCCCGGCGCGGTCGAACAGCGCCAGGCTGCACGCGAGATCGTCAGCCAGCTCGACGACTACATCCTGCCGCGGCTGGCGACCATCGACGCCCCGCTGCTCGCAGTGGTCGGCGGCTCGACCGGCGCCGGCAAGTCGACGCTGGTGAACTCCCTGGTCGGTCGCCGGGTGAGCGCTCCCGGGGTGATCCGGCCGACCACGAGGGCGCCGGTGCTGGTGCACCACAGCACCGACGCCGAGTGGTTCACCGACGACCGGATCCTGCCGGGACTTGCGCGTACCACCGGAGCGGCCGGTGATGCCCGGGCGCTGCGGCTGGTGAGCGACGACTCCATCCCTCCGGGGCTGGCGCTGCTGGACGCCCCCGACATCGACTCGGTCGTGTCGGAGAACCGGCAGCTGGCCGCCCAGTTGCTCGCGGCGGCCGATCTGTGGCTGTTCGTCACCTCCGCTGCCCGCTATGCCGACGCGGTGCCGTGGGACTACCTCAAGTCGGCCGCCGAGCGCAGCGCCGCCGTCGCAGTGGTCCTGGACCGGGTGCCGCCGCGGGCGATGGCCGAGGTCCCGCCGCATCTCGGCCAGCTGATGAGCGAGCGGGGCCTCGGCGACTCGCCACTGTTCGCGGTCCCGGAGACCTCCGTTGACGACGAGGGGCTGCTGCCGGCATCGGCGATCCAGCCCATCCGCGGCTGGCTGGCCCGGCTGGCGCAGGACCAGGCGAGCCGGGCCGAGGTGGTGCACCAGACCCTGGACGGGGCCATCGGCGCGCTGGCCCTGAAGGCGCCCGTGCTGGCCGGCGCGCTGGACGAGCAGCTGGAGTCGATCCGTCAGCTGCGCGAGGAGGTCGACCACTCCTATCGGGAGGCAGGCCGGACGATCTCCGTGCAGACGCAGGACGGCACCCTGCTCCGGGGCGAGGTGCTGGCGCGATGGCACGAGTTCGTCGGCACGGGCGAGTTCTTCCGTGCGCTGGAGCAGAAGGTGAGCTGGCTGCGGGACCGGCTGGTCGCCGCGATCAAGGGTGAGCCGCCGGGCACCGGCAACCTCAAGGTGGCGGTGGAGTCGGGGCTCGAGGCGCTCATCCGGCAGGAGGCGGACGCGGCCGCCGAACGGGCGGAGGCGTCGTGGCAGGCGACAGCACCCGGGCGGGAGCTGATCGGCCGGACGAATGCCGATCTGAGCCGGGCCACACCGGAGTTCGGGCGCGCCACCGCGCGAGCCATTCGCGACTGGCAGGGTGCGGTGCTGGACCTGGTGGCTGACGAGGGCATGAGCCGGCGGGCGAAAGCGCGGTTCTTCGCGCTCGGCGTGAACGGGGTCGGGGTCGCGCTGATGATCGTCGTCTTCGCCCACACCGGCGGGCTGGTGGGCGCCGAGGTCGGTGTGGCGGGCGGTACGGCGATCCTCGCTCAGCGGGTCCTCGAGGCCGTGTTCGGCGATCAGGCCGTACGGCGGCTGGCCGAGACGGCGAAGAACGAGCTCGACGCCCGGGTCGAGGCGCTGCTCTCCGGCGAGCTGCTGCGCTACCACGCGATCCTGGACGGGCTGGGGCTCGACCCGGGCCAGGATGAGGCGGTGCGGCAGGCCGTACGGGCGGTGGAGGCGACCCGGACGAAGGCGCTGCCGGGTGGGCCGCCGGGAGAATCCGCGGAGGCGCGGTCGGGTGCCGCCGAGCGGCTGGCGCTCGAGCCGCCCCAGGTCCGCCAGCTGCCGCCCGGATCAGCCGACGATGACGACGCGGCCGAGGACGACATCGTCGAGGCCGAGATCGTTGAGCCGACACCGTCGGAGGAGCGTCACTGATGGCCGCCAAGGGGCTCGCGCTGCTGACCCGAAAGGACACCACCACCCATCTGGTGGAACGGGTTCGCGCGCTCCGCGAAGCGGCCGAGCTGTGCGACGGCCGGGTATCCGGCGAGGCCGTGGCGGAGGCGAACCGGGTCGTCGCCCAGGCCGACCGGCGGCTGGCGATCTCCGGCGGCGCGACCGTTGTCGCACTGGCCGGGGCGACCGGCTCCGGCAAGTCGAGCCTGTTCAACGCTCTCAGCGGCACGAACCTGGCCAAGGTCGGCGTGCGGCGGCCGACGACCGCGCACGCCCTGGCCTGCAGCTGGGGCGACGAGACGGCGGGCGAACTGCTCGACTGGCTGGAGATCCCGCGCCGGCACGCGTTGGAGCGGAACCCGAACACCGCGGCCGCGCTCGATGGTCTCGTGCTGCTCGACCTGCCCGACCACGACTCGACCGAACTCTCGCACCGGATGGAGGTCGACCGGCTGGTCCAGCTCGTCGACATGATGATCTGGGTGGTCGATCCCCAGAAGTACGCCGACGCCGCCCTGCACGACCGCTATCTCAAGCCGCTGGCCGGGCACGCCGAGGTGATGATGGTGGTGCTCAACCAGGCCGACCGGCTGGCGCCGGCCGAGCGCGAGCAGTGCGTGCGGGACCTGCGCCGGTTGCTGGGTGCCGAGGGCATCGACGGGGTCGACGTGCTGGCGGCCTCGGCGGTGACGGGTGAGGGTCTCGACGCGCTCCGGACGAGGCTGGCGAAGATGGTGGCGACCAAGAAGGCGGCCGCCCGCCGGCTCGCGGCCGACGTGGCGAGTGCCGCCGATCGCCTGTCCAGCTCCTCTGGAACGGACAAGGCCGTCGTGTTGACCAAGGCGAGCCTGGACCGGATGAACAGAAGTCTCGCCGACGCGGCGGGCGTCGGTGTGGTCACCGAGGCCGTCGGCAAGGCCTGGCGGTTGCGCGGCGGGCTTGCGACGGGCTGGCCGGTGCTCGCCTGGATGGCGAAGTTCCGGCCGGACCCGCTGCGCCGGCTGCACCTCGACCGGCTGGGCGTCAGCCGCCGGCGCAAGGAGGTCGACCCGGCCGACGTGGGCCGGACGTCGCTGCCGGCCACGTCCGGCGTCCAGCAGGCACGGGTGGACACAGCGATCCGGGCGCTGGCGGACGAGGCGTCGGACGGGCTCAATCGAGGCTGGGCGGACGCGGTCAAGAACGCCGCCCGCTCGTCCCAGGCGGTGCTCCCCGACAGCCTGGATCGCGCGATCGCCGCCACTGATCTGGACCTCGCGGGGCATCGCCGGTGGTGGCAGCTCGTACGTGTGCTGCAGTGGCTGCTCCTGCTCGCCGTCGTCGCGGGTCTCGGGTGGTTGGGCTCGGCCTTCGTGCTCAGCTATCTGCAGCTGCCGCCGCTGCCCAAGGTGACGTGGTGGGGGTGGCCGGCCCCGACCGTGCTGGCTCTCGGTGGCGTCGTGGCCGGCCTGGTGGTGGCGGGGCTCGCCCGGATCGGGGTCGAGGTCGGAGCCCGCCGGCGGGCGCTGAACGCGACCAGGGCGCTGCGGCGCTCCATCGGGCGGGTCACGAGTCAGCTGGTGATCGGACCGGTCGAAGCGGAGCGAGAGCGGTACGAGGAGGCGCGCGTCGCGCTGGAGCGCGCTCGCGGCTGACCTCCGGCTGTGCGGACCGTTGGCGCTTCTCCACCGGTGGCTGGTCCCGGTCAGGCCGTTCTCCACAGGCCGCCGGACCCTGATCACACAGTCCACAGATCCGACGGATGCCCGGACCATGACGTCGGCGGTGCGCATCGTCGACCTCGAGGGCGTCCCACACGGGAGCCCGGAGAGGGGACAGATGGAGTCGTACGTACACGTCACCGGCTATGTGGGAACCGATGTCGAGCTGCGCACCAACAGCGGCCTCGCCACCTTCCGGCTGGCGACCACACAGCGCTATCGCAAGAACGGCGACTGGGTCGACGGGCACACGACCTGGCTCACCGTGACCTGCTGGCGCAACCTCGCGGAGCATGTCGCGAGCAGCATCCGCAAGGGGGACCCGGTGATCGTGGTCGGCCGGCTGCGGACCAACGTCTGGCAGGGCCAGGACGGCCCGGTCGAGCGGCTGGTGCTCGAGGCCATCACGCTCGGTCACGACCTGAGCCGCGGCACATCCGCCTTCCGGCGGATCGAGCGGGCGAGCGTGCCGGAGGACCACGACTCGGACCTGCATGACGCGATCACCGCTGTGGAGAGCCAGCCGCAGGACCCTGACGAGGAGGACGAGGAGGGCGAGGCCGCGGAGGACAAGACCAGAGCCGCCTGAGCAGGGTGGCGCACCCCGCCAGCCCCGGTTCCGCGAGCCGTGGCTCGGGTGCGCCACCCGGGCAAGAACTCGGGAGGCCGAGGACCGCGACTGGCATACTGGACGGTCGCAGGCGCACGGCATCGGAGCCGGCGTCGCGCCAGCCAATCCCAGACGAGGTCTGCTCTGCAATGCCCGAGTTCATCTTCACGATGCACAACGTCCGCAAGGCCCTTGGCGACAAGGTCGTGCTGGACAACATCACGCTGTCGTTCTTCCCCGGCGCAAAGATCGGCGTCGTCGGGCCGAACGGCACGGGCAAGTCCACCTTGCTCAAGCTGATGGCCGGGATCGAGAAGCCGAACAACGGCGACGCCAACCTCGCGAAGGACGCCAGCGTCGGCATCCTGCTCCAGGAGCCGCCGCTGACCGAGGGCAAGACGGTGCTGGAGAACGTCGAGGAGGCCGTTGCCGACACCAAGAAGCTGCTGGCCAGGTTCGACGAGGTCTCGACGGCGATGGCCGACCCGGACGCGGACTTCGACGCGTTGATGGCGGAGATGGGCGACCTGCAGACCGAGCTCGACCACCGCAACGCCTGGGACATCGACGTGCAGCTGGAGCAGGCCATGGATGCCTTGCGTTGCCCGCCGCCGGAGGCGCCGGTCGACGTCCTCTCCGGTGGCGAACGCCGCCGGGTGGCGCTCTGCAAGCTGCTGTTGCAGCAGCCGGACCTGCTGTTGCTCGACGAGCCGACCAACCACCTGGACGCCGAGTCCGTGCAATGGCTGGAGGGGCACCTCAAGGCCTATCCGGGCGCTGTGCTGGCGGTGACCCACGACCGGTACTTCCTGGACAACGTGGCCGAGTGGATCCTCGAGCTCGACCGCGGCCGGACCCACCCGTACGAGGGCAACTACTCGACCTATCTCGACACCAAGAAGGCACGGCTGCAGATCGAGGGCAAGCGGGACGCCAAGCGGGCCAAGATCCTGGAGCGGGAGCTGGAGTGGGCCAGGTCCAACCCCAAGGCGCGGCAGGCGAAGAACAAGGCCCGTCTGACCCGCTACGAGGAGATGGCCGCCGAGGCCGAGCGCAACCGCAAGCTCGACTTCGAGGAGATCAACATCCCGCCCGGACCGCGGCTGGGGAGCACGGTCCTCGAGGTCCGCGACCTGGTCAAGGGCTTCGGTGACCGGCTGCTCTTCGACGGGCTCAGCTTCTCCCTGCCGCGCGCCGGCATCGTCGGCGTCGTCGGCCCCAACGGGGTCGGCAAGTCGACGCTGTTCCGGATGATCGTCGGCGAGGAGACGCCCGACTCGGGCGAGCTGCGGATCGGCGAGACGGTCAAGGTCTCCTACGTCGACCAGGCCCGGGCCGGCCTGGACCCGGCTAAGAATGTCTGGGAGCTGGTCTCCGACGGCCTGGACCACATCAAGGTTGCGAGCTTCGAGATGCCGTCGCGGGCGTACGTGGCCTCGTTCGGCTTCAAGGGCCCGGACCAGCAGAAGCCGGCCGGCGTCCTGTCCGGCGGCGAGCGGAACCGGCTCAACCTCGCGCTCACGCTCAAGATCGGCGGCAACCTGCTGCTGCTCGACGAGCCGACCAACGACCTGGACGTGGAGACCCTGCAGTCGCTGGAGGACGCCCTGCTGGAGTTCCCGGGCTGTGCCGTGGTGATTTCGCACGACCGCTGGTTCCTGGACCGGGTGGCGACCCACATCCTGGCCTGGGAGGGCGACGACGAGGACCAGGCGCGCTGGTTCTGGTACGAGGGCAACTTCGCCGACTACGAGGTGAACAAGATCGCCCGGCTCGGCGTCGAGGCCGCCCGCCCGCACCGCGCCACGCATCGCCGCCTGACCCGCGGCTGAGTCAGGGAAGCCCGCTCGGCCTGCCGGCTCAGCCCTCGAGGGACGCGGTCCGTACGTGAGGTGCTCGTCCCGCGAGCAGCTCCGCCAGGGTGACAGCCGGCCGGCCGGCCAGCTCGGCGAGTTGGGTCCGGCAGGAGAAGCCGTCCGCCAGGACGATCGCGCCGGGTCGGGACACGACCGCGGGCAGCAGGTCGTGATTGGCGACGGCGACGGAGACGTCATAGTGGCCGCGCTCGACGCCGAAGTTGCCGGCGAGCCCGCAGCAGCCGCCGACGGTGGTCACGCGAGCTCCCGTCGATGCGAGCAGCGCGGCATCGGCCCGCCACCCGAGAATCGAGGCGTGGTGGCAATGCGGCTGGGCCACCAGCTCGAGCCCGGTCAGGTCCGGCGGTGACCAGCCGTCGGTCCGTTCGAGCAGCTCGGCCAGCGTCAGGACCCCGGCGGCGATCTCGGCCACCCGCGGGTCGCCGGGCAGCAGCTCACGGGCGTCGCTGCGCCAGACGGCGAGGCAGGACGGCTCCAGTCCGACCACCGGTGTGCCTGCCGCGACGTACGGGTGCAGGACGTCCAGTGCCCTGCGCAGCTGGCGGCGGGCGCCCTGCCGCTGGCCGGTGCTGATCCAGGTCAGCCCGCAGCACACCGGCCGTTCGGGCAGGATCGGCGCGTAGCCGGCCGCGCGCAGAACGTCGACGGCCGCCTCGACTGCACCGCCGGGAAAGCAGTCGGAGAACGAGTCGACCCACAGCACGACCGGCCTGCCCTCGGCCCCGGCGGCCGTCGGCTTGACCCGGTGCCGCGCCGCGGTACGGGCGAACGTCGGCAGCGACCGTCGCTGGTCGACCCCGGCCGCCCAGCGCACGAGGCTGCGCAGCCCCGGCGTCTGGGTGGTGAGGTTGACCAGACCGGACAGCGCGGCCGACCGGGTGATCAGCCGACCCCACCGAGGCAGCCAGCCGAGCGCATAGTGCGAGCGCGGCCGCAGACGGCCGCGATACGTGTGGTCCAACACCTCCGACTTGTAGGCCGCCATGTCGATGCCGGTCGGGCAGTCGCGGGCGCACCCCTTGCAGGACAGGCAGAGGTCGAGCGCTTCGTGCACTGCCGGCGACCGCCAGCCGTCTTGGACCAGCGAGCCGTTGACCATCTCCTGGAGCACTCGGGCCCGGCCCCTGGTGGAGTCCTTCTCCTGTCGCGTCGCCTGGTAGGACGGGCACATCACGCCGAGGGCGCTCGTGGTGTCGGCCAGACAGCGCCCCACACCGCTGCATCTGTGCACGGCGTCCGCGAAGGGCCCGGTCCGGCCGACCAGCTCGGCTGCACGAATGTCGGCGTCGATCGGGCGCGGCTCAACCAGCACCCCGGGGTTGAGCACGTCGTCGGGGTCGAAAGCGGCCTTCACCTGTCCGAACAGTCGAATCGCCGCGGCCGAGTACATGACCGGCAACAGCGCCGATCGGGCCCGGCCGTCGCCGTGCTCGCCCGACATCGAGCCGCCATAGCCGGCGACCAGCCTCGCCGCGTCCGTCACGAACTCCCGGTATCGCTCCCGGCCGCCCGGATCGGTCAGCGGGAAGTCGATCCGGACGTGTATGCAGCCGTCGCCGAAGTGCCCGTACGGCAACCCCGCCAGTCCACGATCGGCAAGCAGCGCCTCGAAGTCCCGCAGGTAGGCCCCGAGCCGGTCCGGCGGCACCGCAGCGTCCTCCCAGCCCGGATAGGCAGGCCGGGACAGGCTGACGCTGGCCAGACCCGCGCCGTCCTCCCGAATCCGCCACAACGACCCGGCCTGGGCGGCATCCGCGACGAAGCCCTCCAGCGCGCCGGCCGTGGCGAGCAGTCGTGCGGCGCGCGCCAGGACGTCGTTCGCCTCGTCGCCGGCCAGCTCGACGAGCAGCCAGCCGGTGCCTCTGGGCAGGGCCGGCACCGCTGACCGGCCACGGGTCCGCTCGACGACCTCGACGATTCGCCGGTCCAGCCCTTCGCACGCGGTGGGGAAGTGCTCCAGCACCGCCGGCGTCGCGTCGGCCGCGTCGGCCATGGACGGATAGCCCAGGACAACCAGGACCTTCTCGAGGGGGTCGGCCACCAGCCGTACGGTCGCCTCGGTGATCACGCCGAGGGTTCCTTCGGTGCCCGCGAAGAAGGTGGCGAGGTTGCGGCCGGTCTCGGGCAGCAGGTGCTCCAGGCTGTAGCCGGACACCTGCCGGCCGAAGCGGCCGAACTCGGTCCGAATGGTGCCGAGCCCGGCACCGACCACCCGGTCCAGCGCCGTCAGGGCCCCGCCGGACCGGGCCGACGCAGCCCTGGCCCCGCCGGACTGGGCCGACACAGCCAAGGCCCCGCGGGACTGGGCGAGTCCAGCCAAGGCCCCGCCGGACCGGCGCGACGCCCTGCCGTCGCCGGCCTGCCGCGAGCCGCCGCCGTTGGCCAGCGTGAGCGGCTCGCCCGATCCGGTGAGCACCGAGAGGGCTACGACGTTGTCGGCGGTCTTCCCGTAGCCCAGCGCGCGCGGCCCGCAGGCGTTGTTGCCGATCATGCCGCCAATCGTGCAGCGCGAGCTGGTCGAGGGATCTGGCCCGAAACGCAGCCCGTACGGGGCCGCGGCCGCCTGCAGCGATGCCTGCACAACGCCCGGCTGCACGACGGCGGTCCGCTCCTCCGGGTCGATGCGAACGATCTTGTCGAGGTGCCGGGACAGGTCGAGCACGATCCCGGCACCGACGGCGTTGCCGGCGCACGACGTGCCGGCGCCCCGGCTGGTCACCGAGACCCCGGCCGCCCGAGCCGCCTCCAGCACGGCGGCGACCTGGTCGGCCGACCTCGGCCGGACCACACCGACCGGCACGACTCGGTAGAGCGAGGCGTCGGAGGAGTAGAGCGCCCGGCTCAGCTCGCTTGTGTCGAGCAGCGTGCCAAGACCGCGGGCCGTCAGCTGACGGGTGAGCTCAACGAGCTCTCCGCTACCGACGACTGTCCTGGCCATGATCGTGCCCCAGGCTATCGACGCCGCGAGCGCGTGCAGCGCCACGACCGCTCGGCATCCCGGCAAACCGGTCCCGCGCGCAGGAAATGGCCGCGGAGACCGCCGAAAGGAGCACGGAAGCGTCTAATCTTCGGATGTGGCGCCCCAGAAGACGAGAACGACCGCTCTGGACACTCGGCAGGCCTCGGTCGCGGCGATGCTGCTCGACCAGGCGTCGGCCTCCGCCACCCGGGAGGCGTTCCGCTACCTGGAGGGCGACCGCTGGGTGTCGCTGACCTGGCAGCAGACCAAGGACAAGGCGTACGAGCTGGCGGCAGGTCTGCTCGCGCTCGGCATCGGCCTGGAAGAGCGGGTCGCGATCGCCTCCGGCACCCGAATGGAGTGGGTGCTCGCCGATCTCGCGATCATGTGCGCCGGCGGCGCCACCACGACGGTCTATCCGACCACCCAGCACGAGGATGTCGCCTTCATCCTCGGCGACTCGCAGACCAAGATCGTCGTCGCCGAGGACGACGGCCAGGTGGCCAAGGTGCTCGACCACCTGCCGGACCTGCCGGACCTGGTCAAGATCATCCAGATCGACGGCACCACCGAGCACGAGGCGGTGATCGGCTGGCAGGAGTTCGCCGAGCTCGGCCGCCAGCATCTGGCCGCGCACCCGGAAGCGGTCGACGATGCCATCGCTGCCGTGGGACCGGAGCACCTGGCGACGCTGATCTACACCTCCGGCACCACGGGCCGGCCCAAGGGCGTGCGGCTGATCCAGGACTGCTGGACCTACGAGGGCGCGGCCGTCGAGGACTTCGACATCATCAGCTCCGACGACCTGCAGTATCTCTGGCTGCCGCTGAGCCACGTCTTCGGCAAGGCCTTGATCACCATCCAGCTCAAGATCGGCTTCGCCACCGCCGTGGACGGCAGCATCGACCGGATCGTCGACAACCTGGGCCAGGTGCATCCGACCTTCATGGCCGGCGCGCCGCGGATCTTCGAGAAGGTGCGGGCCCGGGTGATGACCGGTGCCAGCAGCGGCCTCAAGGGCAAGATCGCCAACTGGGCGTTCGACGTCGGCCGCAAGACGGTGCCCATCCGGCTGGCCGGCCGCAAGCCGGGAGGCCTGCTCGGAGTGCAATACGGCCTCGCCGACCGCCTGGTCTTCAGCAAGATCAAGGACCGGATGGGCGGAAAGATCAGGTTCTTCGTCTCCGGCTCCGCCGCGCTCAACCGCGAGGTCCAGGAGTGGTTCTACGCGGCCGGCCTGCTGATCCTCGAGGGTTACGGGCTGACCGAGACGAGTGCCGCCTCTTTCGTCAACGACCCCCGTGCGACGAGGTTCGGCACCGTCGGCCCGCCGGTGCCGGGCACGCAGGTCAAGATCGCCGAGGACGGCGAGATCCTGGTCAAGGGACCCGGCGTGATGCAGGGCTACCACAACCAGCCCGAGCTGACCGCGGAGAGCCTGCAGGACGGCTGGTTCGCCACCGGCGACATCGGCGAGCTGGACGACCTCGGCTACCTCAAGATCACCGACCGGAAGAAGGACCTGATCAAGACCTCCGGCGGCAAGTACGTCGCGCCGCAGAAGGTCGAGGGCACGCTCAAGCTCGTCGCCCCGTACGTCAGCCAGGTCGTCGCGCACGGCGAGCGCCGCAAGTACGTCAGCGCGCTCGTGACCCTGGACGAGGCCGACATCGTCGAGTGGGGCAAGGGCGAAGGCCTGCAGACCAGCCCGTACGAGGAGTTCGTGAAGTCCGACGCCGTGCACAAGCTCATCGACGGCTACGTGGCCGAGGCGAACAAGAAGCTGGAGCGTTGGGAAACCATCAAGCGGTTCGCGATCCTGCCAGGGGAGTTCACGGTGGACGACGGCGAGGTCACGCCGAGCCAGAAGGTGCGCCGCAAGGCGGTGGAGAAGAAGTACGCCGACCTCCTGGACAGCCTCTACGACAAGGACTGAGTCGGGGGTGAGCCGGCACACCTACCGCTGTCCCATGCGGTGGGGCGACATGGACGCCCAGGCCCACGTCAACAACGCCGCCTACGTCGACTACCTGCAGGAGGCCCGGGTCAACTTCCTGCTGGCCGGGCCACCCGAGCTGGCGCACCTGCTGGACGCGGGCGTGCTGGTGGTCAGCCACCAGGTCGAGTACCTGGCGCCGGTCGCCTTCAGCGACCAGCCGCTGACGATCGAGCTCTGGATCGACCAGGTCGGGGGCAGCCGGTTCGTCATCGGGTACGAGGTTCTCGACGGCGAGACGCTGGCCGCGCGGGCCAGGACCGCGGCCGTGCCGTTCGACCTGGCGAGCAATTCGCTGCGCCGGCTGACCGACGAGGAGCGACGGGCGCTCCGCGCCAACCTTGATCCGGCCCCTCCGCTGCGGTCGCTGCCCAGATTGCGCTGGACCGGCGACGACCACCGCTGCCCGTTCCCCGTGCGGTGGTCAGACCTCGACTCGTACGGGCACGTCAACAACGTCAAGTTCTACGACTACGTCCAGGAGGCCCGGATCGCCCTGGTGCGCCAGACGCTCGGCTGGCGCTCGGAGGATCGGTGGCTCGTCGTCCGGCAGGACCTCGAGTACCTGCAGCCGCTCGACTTCCGGCTCGAGCCGTACGAGGTGCGCTCGGTCGTCACCGCCATCGGCACCCGGTCCTTCACTCTCGCCGCCGAGATCAGGGATCCGGCGTCGCAGGCGGTCTATGCGGCCGCCCGTACGGTGCTGGTCGCGCCGGCGGCTCTCGATCAGTCCCAGCGCGCCGCGCTCGAGGCCCGCGTGCCGGGCAGGCTGACAGCCAGGTGACGGACCGTGCAGCGGCGATCAGTCGCGCGGCAGGCGGAGCTGGAGCCCCGGCACGGTCCCCGGGTGCTCGTCGAAGGTGTTGACCATCGAATAGGCAGCCCGCTCCAAATAGGTCCAGAGCTCGTGCTCGAGTGCCGGGGCCAAGCCCAGCGTGTCGACCGCGGCGCGCATGTGGCTCAGCCAGCGGTCGCGCATCTGGGGCGTCACGGCGAACGGAGCGTGCCGCATCCGGAGCCGCGGGTGGCCGCGCTGCTCGCTGTAGGTGGTCGGGCCGCCCCAGTACTGCTCGAGGAACATCCGCAGCCGCTCTTCGGCCGAGGCCAGATCCTCCTCCGGATAGAGCGCGCGCAGCGGCGGATCGTTCGCCACGCCCTCGTAGAACCGCCGTACCAGCGTCACGAACGTGTCGTGGCCGCCGACGGCCTCGTAGAAGGTCGGTGGAGGAGTTGAGGTCGACATCGCCGCCATTCTCCCAGGTCTGCGTGGGCTGCCTACCCACCCGCCTGAGGTGTGTGCGGACGCCTTCGGCAAGATGACGGTCGGAAACCGACGTGCACGCCGCATCCTGTCACTCTGCGCCTGTTGCAACCGGCGCAGAGCAACAACAGCGAACGTGCACGTTCGGTGCCGACGTCTTGCGGTTCGATCAGACGACATCGAAGAAGGAGAGCAACCATGGCAGCCACGCGTACGGCCAAGGCGCATTGGGAGGGCACGCTGAAGGAAGGTCAGGGCGAGGTCGACCTGATCTCGTCCGGCATCGGGCAGTTTCCGGTCACCTGGGTGGCGCGGGTCGAGCAGCCGAACGGCAAGACCAGTCCCGAGGAGCTGATCGCCGGCGCGCACTCGACCTGCTTCTCGATGTCGGTGGCCAACGAGCTGGTGCTGGCGGGCAACGCGGCTCCGACCTCGGTCGAGACGACGGCCGACGTGACGTTCCAGCAGGGCGGGCCGGGCATCATCGGCATCAAGATCACCTGCTCGGTCACGCTGCCGGGCGCCGAAAAGGACAAGTTCGAGGCGGGGATCGAGGCCGCCAAGAAGAACTGCCCGGTCAGCCGTGCGCTCGCGGCAACGCCGATCAGCTACGACGTCAGCCTGGCGGAGGCTACCGCGGAGTAGGAGCCGGTTCCGCCGGCACGGCGGGGAGGGGAGCACCGGACCCGCCCTGGCTGAAGTTGCCGACCCGGAGGACCTCGCCGTTGCGGACGTACCAGACGTTGCCGTCCGCGTCCCGCAGCTGGGTCACCCGCAGGCCGATCTCCTCGACAGTGCCGGAGGCCTGCTCCATGTCGACGTAGTCGCCCACCCCGAGCTGGTCCTCGACCAGCATGAACACCCCCGAGATCAGGTCCTTGACGATGCTCTGGGTGCCGAAGGCGATCGTCACCGCGATCACCGAGGTGCCCGCCACGATCGTGGTGATGTTGAAGCCCAGCTCCGCCAGGATCATCAGCGTCGCGACCACGAAGATCACGAACGTGACCGAGCTGGTGCCCAGCGAACCGAGTGCGAGCAGCCGCTGCTTGCGCCGTTCCTCCGGCATCGTGGTCGCCTCCAGCAGCGCCTGCGCCGCCTTCCACTTGAAGTGGGGGGTACGGCCGGTCGCGCGGCGCACGGTTCGGCGAATCAGCCGGTGCAGGACGAGCCGGGCGAGCACCGCCAGCACGATCAGGAAAGCGATCCGCAGCGGGACGAAGACGACCAGCTCGGCCACGTTGTGCGGGAACCAGGAAGGCATGAGGGACAGCCTAAGCAGTTGCATTGCGACGCTCTGCGTCGCGCGGATCGCGCTCTTGGTCCCGCCTCGTTCGTCGCCGCTCGCAGAGGAACTGTGTCCGATGCTCGCATCCGCTCGCGGGCGCCTCCGCTCTCACCGCGGCGGCGCGCGATCCGAAACGTCAGCTCACGCTTATTTCGTGGTGCTTTGTCAGTGGCCAGGGCGATAGTTGAGCCCGTGACCACCGATGCCGAGCTGCAGGCTGCCCCGCGCCCAGCGACCGCGCCGCCACCATCCTGGCGGGTGCTGCTCGCGGTCTCCGTGACCGTCGTCGCCTGGGCATCGGCGTTCGTGGTCATCCGCTGGGTCGGCCACGACTACGCGCCCGGCTCGCTCGCGCTGGGCCGGCTGGTCGTTGGCAGCATCGCCCTGAGCGCGATGATGATCGGCCGCCAGCTGGTAAGGATGACGCCGCGGGAGTGGGGCCTCGTGGCCGTCACCGGCGTCGCCTGGTTCGCGATCTACAGCATCGCGCTGAACGCGGGCGAGCGGCTGGTGGACGCCGGCACCGCGTCGATGCTCATCCAGCTCGCGCCCATCATCATCGGGCTGCTGGCCGGCATCGTGCTGCGGGAGGGCTTTCCCCGCCAGCTGGTGATCGGCGGCCTGATCGCCTTCGCGGGCACCGTACTGATCGGGATCTCGACCAGCACCGGGCAGGCGGATCTCGTTGGCGTGCTGCTGGTCCTGGTGAGTGCGTCGACCTACTCGATCGCCATGATCGCGCAGAAGTCGGCGCTCCGGCGACTGCCGTCGCTGCAGGTGACCTGGCTCGGCTGCGTGATCGGCACAGTCGCCAGCCTGCCGTTCGCCGGCGGCCTCATCCGCGATGTCGCGTCGGCGCCGCTGGTGCCGACGCTCGGCGTGGTCTATCTCGGACTGGTGCCGACGGCCCTGGCCTTCTCCACCTGGGCGTATGCGTTGAGCAAGACCACGGCCGGCCGGCTCGGCGTCACCACCTACGCCGTGCCGCCGATCACCATCGCACTCAGCTGGGCCTTCCTGGGCGAGGTGCCGACGGTGCTGGCCGTGATCGGTGGTCTGATCTCGCTGGTCGGCGTGGCCATCGCCCGACGCTCTGTCCGTTCGGGGGGACGGCCCCCCGAACCCCCTGCTGCGGCGCCGACACCAGGAGGGCTGCTTCAGGAGAAACGGCGCTTCTCCAGATCGGCGCCGCCTCCGGGCTAGAGTTTCCGATCGCTCCCAGTCGTGGCGGTCAGGACCTTGCGTACGTGCACTCGCCGCGCCAGAAGGTCATGACCACGGGGTCGGGCAGATCCCGCCCGTGCCAGGGGTTGTTGCGGGACAGCGAGCTCGAGGCGTTGCGGTCGACCACCGAGCGGGCCGCCGGATCGACGAGAACGACATTGGCCGGCTCACCGACGGCCAGGGGGCGGCCCTGGCCGGTGAGCTGGGCGATCCGGGCCGGAGCCGTCGACATGCGGTCCGCAACGCCGGGCCAGTCCAGCGCACCGGAGGAGATCATGGTCTCGACCACCACGCCGAGCGCGGTCTCCAACCCGAGCATGCCGAAGGCCGCCTCGGCGAAGGCGTGCTCCTTGTCGTGCCGGGCGTGCGGGGCGTGGTCGGTGGCCACCGCGTCGATGGTGCCGTCGGCCAGCGCCTTCCGCAGCTCGGTGACGTCCTCTGCCGGCCGGAGAGGCGGGTTCACCTTGTAGACGGGGTCGTAACCCACTACCTCGTCAGTCGTGAGCAGCAGGTGGTGCGGTGCGACCTCGGCGCTGACCGCGACACCGCGGGCTTTGGCCCAACGCAGCACGTCGACGGTCTCCGCGGTCGAGACGTGGCAGACGTGCACCCGGGACCTGGTCAGCTCGGCCAGCTGGACGTCGCGGGCGACGATGCTCGCCTCGGCCACCGCGGGCCAGCCGGCCAGCCCGAGGCGGCCTGAGATGGCGCCCTCGTGGCAGCAGGCGTCCCGCCCGGCCAGTCGGGGGTCCTGCGCATGCTGGGCGATCACCCCGCCGAATGCCCGGACGTACTCCAGCGCGCGGCGCATCAGCCGACCGTCCGCCACGCAGTGGCCGTCGTCGGAGAACACCCGTACGGCCGCGGCCGAGCGGGCCATCAACCCGAGCTCGGCCAACTCCTCGCCGGCCAGGTCCTTGCTCACCGCCCCGACCGGCACCACGAGGGTTCGGCCGTCGCGCCGGCCGAGATTCGCGACGTGCTCGGCGGCCTCGGCGGTGTCGGTGACAGGGTCGGTGTTGGCCATGGCCAGCAGCGCAGTGAAACCGCCGCGGGCCGCCGCCGCAGTGCCGCTGGCGATGGTCTCGGCGTCCTCCCGACCGGGCTGGCGCAGATGGCTGTGCAGGTCGACCAGCCCGGGCAGCGCGATCAGACCCTCGGCGTCGATCCGCTGCGCATCGGCCGCCGCCGAGGCCGGATCGGCCAGCAGGCCGTCGGCGATCAACAGGTCGGCGCGTCCCCGGCCGAGCAGGTCGGCGCCGGCGAGAAGGACCTGGCTCACGCGTGCACCACCGCTTCCCGGTGCCCGGGCGGGGGACTGTCGTCGGCTCCGCCGAGCAGCTCGTACAGGATGCTCATCCGGATCGACACTCCGGCGGCCACCTGGTCCAGCACCAGGGAGTTGGCGGCGTCGGCGGCCTCGGCCGAGATCTCCAGCCCTCGGTTCATCGGCCCGGGGTGGCAGATGGCGGCGCCTTCCTGCAGCATCCGCAGCCGGGGGAGGGTGAGGCCGTAGCCGATGGTGTACTCCCGCGACGTCGGGAAGTAGCCGCCGGACATGCGCTCCCGCTGAACCCGCAGCATCATCACCGCGTCGACGACCGGCAGCACCTCGTCGAGGTCTGTGGAGACGGCCGCGGCCCACGAGTCGACACCCGCCGGCAGCAGCGTCGGTGGCGCGACCAGGATCACCTGCGCGCCGAGGGTGTTGAGCAGGAGCACGTTGCTGCGGGCGACTCGGGAGTGGGTGATGTCGCCGACGATGGCGATCCGCTTGCCGGAAAAGTCGAGCAGGCCGGGTTCGGTCGTCCGGAAGTGCCGGCGCAGGGTGAACGCGTCCAGCAGCGCCTGGGTCGGGTGTTCGTGGGTGCCGTCGCCGGCGTTCAGCACGTGCGCGTCGATCCACTGGGAGGCCTGCCACGGCGCCCCGGAGGCGTGGTGCCTGATCACCAGAGCGTCCACGCCCATCGCGGCTACGGTCAGCACGGTGTCGCGCAGTGACTCGCCCTTGGACACCGACGAGCCCTTCGCGGTGACGTTGATCACGTCCGCGGACAGCCACTTCCCGGCGATCTCGAACGACGACCTGGTTCGAGTCGAGTCCTCGAAGAACAGGTTGACCACCGTACGGCCGCGCAGCGCCGGCAGCTTCTTCACCGGCCGGCCCTGGACCAGCGACATCTCCTCGGCCAGGTCCATGATCGTCTCGATCTCGTCCAGCTTGAGGTCGGCCGCGGACAGCAGGTGCCGCATCAGATCCGGCCCGCCACCGCGTGGTCGAGGGCACCCTCGCGGGTGATGGTCACCTCGTTCACTCCGTCGATCTCCTCCAGTCGTACGCTGACCCGCTCGTCGGCTGCGGTCGGTAGGTTCTTGCCGACGTGGTCGGCCCGGATCGGCAGCTCGCGATGGCCGCGGTCGATCAGCACCGCCAGCCGTACGGCCCGCGGCCGGCCGAGGTCTCCCAGGGCGTCCAGCGCCGCCCGGACCGTACGCCCCGAGAACAGCACGTCGTCCACAAGGACGACCACGGCGTCGTCGACCTCGATCGGCAGATGGGTGTGCCCGACCGGCCGGGTGGGCTGCCGGCGCAGGTCGTCGCGGTACATCGTCACATCCAGCGCGCCGGCCGGGATCGAGACGCCCTCCACGTCGGCCATCGCCTTCGCCAGCCTCTCGGCCAGCACGACGCCGCGGGTCGGGATGCCGAGCAGCACCAGGCCCTCCGCGCCGCGGTTGGCCTCGAGGATCTGATGCGCCATCCGGGCGCACGCCCGGGCGATCTGGTCGGCGTCGAGGACGATCCGCCGGGAGTCCGCGCCGAGATCTGTCATTGGCACTGATCCTCCTCGTGGGCGCTCGGCCTCCTACGGAGCGTGGTTTCCCGCTACCGTTGGGGCGTGAGCGAACTGCTGAGCATGCTAATGCCCTTGGACACGCTATCGGGCTGGCCCAGCGCCCCCGACCCCAGCGCGTTGCAGGTCATCGGCCTGCTTGCCGGATGGCCGCTGCTGGTCATCGTCATCGTCTTCGTCATCGCTAGGATCGGCACGGCGGTCCAAGCAAGCCGCGGCACGAACATCCAGGTCACCGACCCGCTCTGGGTGGGCGGCCGCGAGGTCGAGGGCTCCCCCGAGGCCGCTGCCATCGCGGCCGGCGAGCGGGACTCCGCGGCCATCGAGTCCGGTGAGCGCGAGTCCGATGTGGGTGGCGCCGGTGCCCGCTGGTGAGTCATTCACCCCGGCGGAGACAGAACGGCTCAGGCGAGCCGTACACAATGCGGAGAAGATGTCCGGGCTGACGTTCTCGCTCTACGTCGGCGTCTCGGAGGAGGATTCGCGCGGCTACGCGGAGCGGCTGCACGGCGCTCTCGACGATCCCGCTCACTCGGTGCTGGTCATGTGCGACCCGGGTTTCCGGGCGCTGGAGATCATCACCGGCAAGGAGGCCCGCCGGATCCTCAGCGACGCGGACTGCGGGCTGGCCGCGGCCACCATGCAGGTCTCGTTCGTGGCCGGCGATCTGGTGGAGGGCCTCGCCGCGGGCGTGCAACAGCTGGGCGAGGTGGCGCATCGTCCGCCGACGCTGCACGCCAGCGCTCGGGAGCCCTAGCCCGGGCCATCGACTCCCACCTGTCTCCCCTCGCCACCTCGCACATCCATCTCTTCCCCGCACACCTACGAAGCTGTGCGAACCGCAGATGGATGCGCGAAGCGTGGAAGGGGGCGTAGACCGGCGTGACCGGCATCTGCCGAGCTAGCCGACCAGGGCCGCCGCGCTCTGGCAGCGCAGGGCCCGCAACAGGTCGTCCCGGCGCTCCTCGATCGTCCGCCGGACCGACCCGGTCAGGTCCGTGCCGGCCAGCCAGCGGTCCAGCTTCGCCACGAACGGCTGCTTGTCCACCGGCCACGGGAACAGGTAGCGCAGCACGTTGTTCCGCAGCGACATGCCGCGCGCGGCCCAGACGCCTGTCGAGGCCGAGATCGCCTCGGCGGCGCGGAAGTAGCGCTCCTGGTAGGGCGCCAGCACCGCGTCCTGCTCCCGCTGATAGAAGCCGAGGCAGATCGCGTTCTGGGTCCCGTTCGGGACCGTCGGGTCCTCGACAGCGAGCCGCCAGGCGTGCGCCTTGGCCGTCGATGTCGGCAGCGCCGCCCGCGCACCGGCAGCCTGCTCGGCACCGGTGATCGTACGGTCCCGATCGAGCTCGGCGGTGATCTCCGCGTCCCCGAGCCGGCCGAGCCGGGCGAGGTTGGTGACGATCGTCCAGCGCAGCTCGGGATCGATGGTGAGCCCTGCAGGCACGTCGTTCCCGGCCAGCCAGCCGGACAGCCGGTCTGCGGCGTGTCCGTCCTGGGCGGCGGCCGCGAAGGCTCTGGCCAGTGCGAGCTGGTGATCCGAGCCCGTTGTGGAGGAAGCCAGCAGCTCGCCGACACCGTCCTGCCAGCGGCTCAGCAGGCCCGCCCGCAGCTCGGGTGGCGCATAGCTGTTGGCGGCGCTCTGCGCCTGGCCGAGCACGTACCGTACGGCGGTCAGGTCCGACTCGGTGCCGACCCCGCGCAGGGCCAGCTCGACGTAGTCGGCGGCCGGCAGTTCCGCATCGCGGCACATGTCCCAGGTCGCGCTCCACAGCAGTGCCCTGGTCAGCGGGCTGCTCACCTGGTGGATGTGCTCCACCGCCGTACGCAGCGAACGCCGGTCCAGGCGCACCTTCGCATAGCTGAGGTCGTCGTCGTTGGGCAGCACCAGATCGGGCTGCAGCCGTCCGAGGAGCTCAGGCACGGTTGTCGACGGCCCGGAGATGTCCGCCTCGACCCGATCGGTCCGGACCAGGCGGCCGCCCTGCAGATCGTAGAGCCCGACCGCGATCCGGTGATCACGCAGCGTGGGGTGGGCCGAGGTGGCGGTCTGCTCGATGCCGAAGCCGATGAACCTGCCGTCCGCGCCGAGGCTGAAGTCCGCGGACAGAGTGTTCACCCCGGCGGTCTCGAGCCACTGGCCGGACCACCGCGACAGGTCGCGGCCGGATGCGCCCTCCAGAGCGCTCAGCAGGTCGGCCAGCTCGGTGTTGCCGTACGCGTGCTTGGCGAAGTAGTCCCGCACGCCGGACAGGAACGCGTCCCGGCCGACGAAGGCCACCAGCTGGACCAGCACCGACGCGCCCTTGGCGTAGGTGATGCCGTCGAAGTTGAGCTCGACGGCCTCCAGGTCGACCATGTCGGCCGAGATCGGGTGCGTGGTCGGCAGCTGGTCCTGGCGGTAGGCCCAGTTCTTGTTGCCGTTGCAGAACATCGACCAGGCCGCCGACGGATCGGCCGCCGTCTCGCTCGCGGCGAAGCTCGCCGCCCAGGTGGCGAAGGACTCCTTCAGCCACAGGTCGTCCCACCAGCGCATGGTGACGAGATCGCCGAACCACATGTGGGACAGCTCGTGCAGGATCGTGTTGGCGCGGTTCTGGTAGGTCGCCTCGGTCTGCCGGCTGCGGAACAGGTACTCGTCTCGGAGCACGATGCAGCCGACGTTCTCCATCGCGCCGCTGTTGTACTCCGGCACGAAGACCTGGTCGTACTTGCCCAACGGGTAGGGAAGGCCGAAGTGCTTCTCGAAGACCTCGAAGCCGGCGGCGGTCACGCCCCAGATCCGGTCGGAGTCCAGATGCTCGGCCTGGGAACGCCGGCACAGGATGGCCATCGGGATCTCACCGCCGGCGCCGCTGATGCTGCTGCGCTCGACGTGGTAGTCGCCGGCCGCGATCGCGGTCAGGTAGGTCGAGACCGGCGGCGTCTCGGCGAAGACATGCCGGGTGAGGCCGCCAGCGAGGGAGTCCGCGGGTCGTCCCCCCGGGCCGAGGCGGCGCCGAGCCGGGGAAGCGGTAGCTTCCCCGGAAGCCTGGTCCTCCAACGCGGTCGGCGCCCCAGCGGGGGTCCGGTGGTCGCCCCCCGGATCGATACGGAGAGGGGCGCCGTTGGACACGACCGTCCAGTTGCTCGGTGCGACGACCTCGATGGAGAACCGGGCTTTGAGGTCGGGCTGCTCGAAGCACGCGTAGACCCGCCGCGCGTTCGACACCTCGAACTGGGTGTAGAGGTAGACCCGGCCGTCGGCCGGATCGACGAACCGGTGCAGCCCCTCGCCGCTGCGGCTGTAGCGAAAGACTCCGGCGACAGTCAGTTCATGATCACCTTCGGTGATCATGAACGGCAGCCGGCTGCCGTCGAAGGCGGCCGGATCGAGCTCCGCACCGTCGAGGCGCCCGCTGAGCAGGGCGTCCGCGATCACGTCGATGTGCAGCCGGCCCACGGCTCGCGCGGTGAAGGACACGGTCGAGACGGACGTGAACGTGCTCTGCGGATCTGCGAGGTCGCGCCCGGACAGGTCGACCTCCACCCGGTAGGCGACAGTCGCGATCACCGAGGATCGGTGCTGCGCCTCAGCGCGGGTCAGGTTGGCCGGGTACATGCCAACGATCTTCCCAGACTTTCGGCGGCCGCCTTGGGGTGATCACCTCTCGTGACGCGCCGTGCGGGGCGAAGAGGATCGGCCTGACGGCTCGACGGCCGCTGGCACGGGTTCCCATCCGGTGACATAGTGCTGCCATGCGCGTACACATCGGCAGCGACCACGCAGGCTTCGAGCTCAAGAACTTCCTCGTCTCAGCGCTGCGCGCGGACGGGCACGACGTTGTCGATCATGGTCCGGAGGTCTACGACGACGACGACGACTACCCGGTCTTCTGCATCCCAGCGGCCGAGGCCGTGGTGGCCGAGCCCGGCGCGCTTGCCATCGTCATCGGCGGGTCCGGCAACGGCGAGCAGATCGCGGCGAACAAGGTGCTGGGCACCCGCGCCGCCCTGGCGTACAACCAGGACACCGCCCGGCTGGCCCGCGAGCACAACGACGCGAACGTGATCGCCATCGGCGCCAGGCTGCACAGCCAGGAGGAGGCGCTGGAGCTCGCCCGGACCTTCCTGGCGACACCGTTCAGCGGGAACCCCCGGCACGCCCGCCGGATCGCGATGCTCGCCGACTACGAGCGGGACCGGACCGCGCCGGCGCCGGCCTGATCGATCGCCGCTGGTCGCCTGATCGATCGCCGGTGGTCTGAGCAGTCGATCAATCCCGCTGGCCGGCGTTCACCGGCCGGCGACCGTCGACCCGGGCGAGCAGCTCCTCGAGCACCTCGACCGCTTCCCGCTCGTCTTGGGCATCGGGCCGGGAGACGTCACGGGCACGCATGGCGCGGTCGAGGGTGACCAATCCGGAGACGCCGTCCCGACCGAAGTCGCGCGGCCACAGATCGCTCTTGTCGTGCCCGTGCCCGGAGATGCCAGTCCCGCCCTGCGACCCTGAGGCTGTGTTGGCTTCGGGGGGGACGGCCCCTCCGCGCCCGTCGGGGGAGCGCCCAGGTGCCGCCGCGCCTGTCATGCTGAACACCCTAGGACAATTCAGCCCGCCCGCTCGGGAATCGAGACATACCCGTTATGGCAGTTCTGCCCCACTCGTACGAGTTTCGGTGCGGGCCTGGCCTGATCACGGTCGACGGCTCGGGGATGATCACCGGCGCCCGACACCGGAGCCGGCCGGACGCCAGCTACCTCGTGGAGGTGGGCCGGGTCAGCGCCGAGCTGGCTGGCGAGCCCGTGCGGTGGCGGCAGATCGGCTGCCAGGCGGACAGCGACGAGGTGGAGGCGGTCTGGGAGGCGGAGAGCCGGCTCCGGCTGGCTGGCCGGCACACCTTCGCCGCGGGCTGGGGGATGCGGCTCGCCCTGACCAACCTCGGCGAGGCGGCGATGACTCTGGACCAGGTTCGGGTGGGCCTGGTCGGCGCCGACGACTGCGCCGCGTGGGGCCTTGCGACCGGTGCCGAGGCGGCCTACTCGCTGCACCCGTCGACCGGCGAGGGTCCGCTGCTGGGCGGGCTGCTCAAGCTGGGATCCGTCCGGGACATCGGTCCCGCGGGGGCGCTGCTGGGCCGGATCGAGCTCGCGCCCGGCGGCCGCTACATCCTGGTCTGGCAGTGGGATTGGTACCCCAGCGCCCGGGCATTCGGCGCCGGCCGGCACCCGGGCGTGCCGAGCTCGTGCTACGTCCTCGCCGGCCAGTCCGCCAAGATCGTGGCCGGCTCCGACGTGGCGCTCCTGGTCCCCCAGGGCGGCCTGCAGGTGGAACAGGAGGGCGACGTCGCGGACCTGATCCCGACCGAGCCGGGTGATCATCCCGTCGAGCTTCGGTCCGCACTAGGCCTGGTCAGCTATCGGTTGCACGCCGCGCCCGGAACGGCCGACCTGCTCGCCGAGCTGGCCGCGCGGCTGCTGGCCGGGGAGCGTACGCCGGCAGGCGTGGTCCGGATCGACGACGCGTCGGCCGGGCTGGTCCTCCAGCACGGCCTGGCTGCGGGACTCGACAACCCGGACGAAGCGGCCGACGCACTCGATCGGCTCACCACCCGGTTGCGCGGCACGGCCGGGCTCGACCCGCTGCAGGTCGTCTATCTGTGCGGCGAGGCAATCCGGGTCGGCGAGGCCGAGCTGATCGAGGCGGCGGCCGCCAGCCTGGGAGCAGTGCCGGCGCCGGAGCCGGGGCTGGGGCTGGCCGCGGTACGGCTGCGGGTCGGTTCGCTGGTGCTCGGTCTCGACGTCCGCCCGGTCCTCGACCACCTCCGGCGGCTCATGCTCGCGTTGGCTGAGTCTGCGGGTTCACGACCGGAGCCGTCTTCCCGCGATCAGCGCCTGACCGGCTCCGACGCGCTTCGCGCCGACCTGGGACTGCTGGAGCTCCTGGCGGTGCTGGCCCCGTCCAAGCAGCGGTCGGCCGACCTGGGCGCCATGGCGACGGTCACCGCTCGGCTCGGCACCTGGCTCGGGGCCGGCCTCAAGGGCCAGGCCGTCCGTCCGCTCGGGCTTGCGCGGCTGGCCCAGCTCGTCGCCGCCCTCGAGCTGCTGCCCGAACAGCTCGAGTCGAGCTTCCGCCGCCGCTGGCCGTGCCCGCCCAGCGAGCTGGCTCGGCGGGCGCGCGCCGAGCTGCTCTGCCGGCTGAGCAAGGATCTGCTGGTGGACGCCGCGACGCTGGACGAGCCGTCAACCGGCGACGGCTGGCTTGCCGCCGGATGGCTCGCCGTGGCTCAGCCCCCGCTGTAGGCCTGTCTGCCATCGTTGGAACGTGACCATGACCGCGGGAGGACGCCCCCCGCGCACGCCCCGAACGGCTTCGCCAGCCCTCCTTGCGGCTCCAGGGGCGCCCGGTGTCGGAACCAGCGCACTCCCGACCGGGCCGGCCCGGTCCACGCGCCGGCCACGGCCGGTGCAGCGAATGCCCAAGCTGCCCTATCTCGTCTCGCGGCTGTTCTTCCTCGCCACGATCATCCTGCTGGCCCAGGCGCTGCTCCCGAACGTGTTCTGGATCGGCAGCCTGGTCGACGCCTACTCCACCGTCTTCCTGCCGATCGACGGCGGCTCGATCGGCCTGGCGGCGCTGCTGCTGATCGTCGGTGGCGCCCTCGCCCGTCGCAAGCGGCTGGCCTGGGTGCTCGTCGTAGCGGCCTGCGCGGTTGTCCTCGCCGGTGACCTGCTCTCGGCCCTGGTTCTGCTGGTGCTCACCGTCACCGACGACATCAACGTGGCGGCCCTGACGACCCTGGCGCGCCTCGGCTTCAACCTGGCCAGCCTCGGCGCGATCACCGCGTGCCTCGTGGTCTATCGCGGTGAGTTCACCGCCCGGCGGGCGCCGGGCAGCATCCGCCGGGCGTTGATCACGCTCGCCGTAGGTTTCGCGATCACCTTCACGGTCGGGCTGGCATTGGTGACCGTCTTCCCGACCGGCCTGTCCGGTCCGCGCGGCCGGCTCGCTTGGATCGTGCGCCGGATCGGCCTCGCGCTGGTCAGCGGCGACACCAACCTGGTCCGGGACCCGTTGATCACCCCGCCGAGCTGGATCAGCACGACCGTCGGGCTGCTGGTCGCGCTCACCCTGCTGGCCGCGCTCGTGGCCCTCGTACGCTCCCAGCACCGAGCCGCGGTGATGTCGCCGGAGGACGAATCCCGGGTACGAGCGCTGGTCGCGGAGTCGGGTGAGGACTCGCTGGCCTACTTCGCGACCCGGCGGGACAAGTCGGTGGTGTTCGCCGAGAACGGCCGAGCGGCCGTGCTCTACCGGGTCGACCTCGGAGTCTGCCTGGCGAGCAGCGACCCCATCGGCCCACCGGACTACTGGGACGGCGCGATCCGCGCCTGGCAGCAGCTGATCCACACGTACGGCTGGACGCCGGCGGTGCTCGGCGCCAGCGAGGCCGGCGCGACCGCGTACGCCAGAGCCGGGTTGCACGTCATCCGGCTCGGCGACGAGGCGATCCTCCAGACCAGGGAGTTCCAGCTGGACAGCCGCGAGCTGCGGGATGTCCGGCAGGCGGTGCAGCGACTGGAGCGGATGGGCTACCGGACCCGGGTCCGGCTGCACCGCGACGTCCCGCCCGCCGAGCTGCGCGAGCTGATCCAGCACGCCAACGCCTGGCGCGACACCGACACCGAACGCGGCTTCTCGATGGCGCTCGGCCGGCTCGGCGACCCGCTGGACGGCGACTGCTTGATGGTCGAGGCGCTCTTCCCGGCTCAAGGTCGGGCTGTGTTGGTCCGGCGGGCGACCCCCGATTCCGCCGTGAATGGGCATGCAGGCGAGGTGGCCGGCATCCTCTCCTTCGTGCCGTGGGGCCTCGACGGGTTCTCACTCGACGTCATGCGGCGCCATCCCGATGCCGACAACGGCGTCACCGAGCTGATGGTCAGCGGGCTGATGGCCGCCAGCCGCGAGATCGGCATCCGGCGGGTCTCGCTCAACTTCGCGGTGTTCCGGTCGGCCTTCGAGGAGGGCGCCCGGATCGGCGCCGGGCCGATCCTGCGGCTGTGGCGCCGGCTGCTGCTCGTCGCATCGCGCTGGTGGCAGATCGAGGCGCTGTTCCGCTCCAACGTCAAGTACCGGCCCGACTGGCAGCCGCGCTTCCTCTGCTTCGACGAGGCGCGTGACATCGCCCTGGTCGGTGCGGCCTCCGGCGTTGCGGAGGGCTTCATCGACCTGCCCGACTTCCTGGAGCCGCCCCGGACCAAACGCGCGATCGCCGGCCCGGTTGCTCCGGTCGCGCCGCTCGCGACCCTGCCGGAGGCCACGCCTGCGGACTCCCAGCGGCCGGAGCAGGTCCGGCTGCGGATGGCCGTGCGGCAGGCGCTGCTGGACACCGGCGTGGACCCGTATCCGCCGTCCTTCCGCCCGACCCGGCTGTGCGCCGACCTCCGGTTGGGGCTGGTGTCCGCCATCGCGGGCCGGGTGCTCAACGTGCGCGACCTCGGCGGGGTGATCTTCGTCAAGATCCGCGACTGGAGCGGGGATGCCCAGCTGATGCTCACCGCGGCCAGCAACGGTCCGGAGGAGTTGCGCCGGTTCCGGCGCGTGATCGACCTCGGCGACCACGTCGGCGCGGAGGGCACCATGGTGCTGTCCCGCAGCCGCGAGCTGTCCATGCAGGTGACCCACTGGCAGCTGACCTCGAAATCGTTGCGGCCGATGCCCGACAAGCACCGCAGCATCAGCGATCCCGAGACCCGGGTCCGGCAGCGCTACCTCGACCTGGCGACCAACCCGTCGACCCGGCAGCAGCTGGCCACCCGGTCCCGGGTGATCAGGTCGGTCCGCGACACGCTCGACGAGCTGGGCTTCCTCGAGGTCGAGACGCCCATCCTGCAGACGATCCACGGCGGTGCGAACGCCCGGCCGTTCCGCACCCACATCAACGCCTACGACATGCAGCTCTACCTGCGGATCGCGCCGGAGCTCTACCTCAAGCGGCTGATGGTCGGCGGCATGGACAAGATCTTCGAGATCGGCCGCAACTTCCGCAACGAGGGGGCCGACGCCAGCCACAATCCCGAGTTCACCATGCTCGAGGCCTACCAGGCCTACGGCGACTACTCGACGATGCGGGCGGTGGCGAAGGAGGTGATCACCAGGGCGGCCCAGGCGGCGAGCGGTGGCACCGTGGTACGGGCCGCCGGCGAGGACGGCGTCCGTCACGAGGTCGATCTCGCCGAGCCGTGGCAGGTGATCCCGGTGCATGCGGCGATCTCCGCGGCACTCGGCGAGGAGATCACGCCCGACACCCGGCGGGAGCTGCTGGACCGCTATGCCCTCTCGCTGCGCATCGCGCTCAACCCGCGGTGGAGCCGCGGCGCGCTGATCCTGGAGCTGTACGAGCACCTGGTCGAGCACCGCACCGTGCACCCGACCTTCTATTCCGACTTCCCAGCCGAGGTGTCACCGCTCACCCGGCCGCACCGGCTCGATCCGCGGCTGGCCGAGCGCTGGGATCTGGTCGCCTTCGGCGCCGAGGTTGGTACGGCCTATTCGGAACTCGTCGATCCGGTCGTGCAGCGGATGCGGCTGACCGAGCAGTCCCTGCAGGCGGCCGGCGGTGATCCGGAGGCGATGGAGCAGGACGAGGACTTCCTGACCGCTCTGGAGTACGCCATGCCGCCCTCGGGCGGTCTCGGCATGGGGATGGACCGGCTGGTGATGATGCTGACGGACAGCTCGATTCGGGAGACGATCGCCTTCCCGCTCGTCCGCCCACACCGAAGCTAGGCGTGTGCCGAGTGCCCCGAATGAGGTGCATGCCCTGGGTCTGCCGAGCCATAAGGCCCGCGACCTGTGATGGGCCCGGCTGTGCTTGACGGCCTCGACGGCCAGACCGAGACGATCCAGGACCTCGGTGGCCGGCTTGTCCACTGGCTGCGGCAGGGGAGCGGTCGTCCACCGGTCGTCCTCGTCGGTGGCTGCGGCGTGCCGTCCTCGGCCTGGGACCGCGTGCTGCCCGCGCTGAGAGAGCTGCAGGTCGTCCGCTTCGACCGGCCGGGCCTGCTGGGCACGCCATGGCCGGGGGAGTTGCCGACCCTGGCGGCCGAGGTGGCGACATTGGTCGCGCTGATCGAGCAGGTGAGGGGTCCAGTGGTGCTGGTGGCCCATTCCATGGGCGGGCTGCACGCCGAGGCGCTGGTCCGGAATCGGCCCGATCTGGTCTGCGGGCTGGTGCTGGCCGAGGCGAGCGCGGACTGGCGGCATTCCCGGACCGGCCCCTGGACCCGGTTCGCCCAGCGGTGCTGGTTGGCCCTGGCCCGACTCGCCCGGGAGGGTTTCCGGCTGCCACCCGCACGCGTCGTGGGGTCCGCCGCCGACCGGCTGCTGGTGACCGTGCAGAGCAACCGGCGGCTGTTGGACCGGCGACCGCCGATCGCCTGGCGGGCCTATCGCAGCCCCGAGGCGGTGGCGAGCGTGATCGCCGAGCAGGCGGCGTACGGTCAGCAGGTCCGCGACCTCGACGAGCTGCGGGACAGGACCACGTTCCCGGCCCTGCCGGTGGTCGTGCTCACCGGAGCCAAGGCCGGCGGAGCTCGCGCCGTACGGGATCAGGCCCGGCTCGCGACGCTCCTCGGCGGCCGGCAGGTCGTGGCCGAGGACGCTCGGCACCTGATCATGCTCGACCGCCCGGAGCTGGTCGCCGACGCCGTACGGGAGGTTGCCGGGCTGTTGCCCAGGTGATGGTCGGGCTCAGGTCGCTGATCGCGCCTCGACCGCCATCCGCGACGGGCACCCGCCTGATCGGGCCCTAGTGCCAGCTGACGGGGCCGGCGCCGATCAGCTGGCCGCGGTTGGCGACCCGGCGCGCGACCGCTCGGCCTGCGACGTAGCGCAGGATGGGCCGCACGTTGGAACCGTCGAGCGCCTCGATCCGAGCCAGCTCCTTCTCGGCGTCGGAGTATCGGGTCATCGTGATCCGCTCCAGGTCGCTGTGCTCGACCACCTGGAGGAACCGCCGCTCGCGGATGAACACCGGCCGCAGGAACTTCCGTACCGCCCGGATCACCAGGTCGGTGTCCTCGCCTGCCCAGCCGTTGAACCGCTCGCTCTCGTCGTAGCCGCCGAGCATTGTGAAGTTGCTCTTCGCCAACGCCACCCGCCCCATGCAACCCTTGTGCGCGCCTGCGTTCAGCCGGCTGTCCAGCCGGTTGGTGGCAACGATCGCGTTGGGCTTGCGGCTGAAGACGGCGGCCAGATAGTCGGTGAAGCCCCGGCCGATGAAGTTGTCGGCGTCGACGTTGCACACGAACTCGCCGGTGGCCAGCGCGTGGGCCATGTTCTTCGCGTGCGAGTGCCGGAAGCGGGTCTGGCCGAAGCTGCGGGCGAACTTCAGGATCCCGGCTTCCAGATAGGGCCGCAGCTGCGGATCTCCGGTGATCCAGCTCGCCAGGTCGTCGGGGCTGCTGTAGTCGAGGACGATGAACTCCACCCGGTTCGGGTGCGTCCAGTCGACGCTGTCAGCGAGGTTCTGCGGCAGGGTCTGCTTCAGATGATGGGCTCTGCCCATGCAGGTGGTGCACATCGAGAGCTTCATCGCAGGGCCAATGGTAACCACGCGGAATCGCCCGGGCGGACATTGAGCCGAATGGGTCACCGGTGACCCAAAGGCAAATGGCGGCAGGTGCCCGCAAACGCACGGGTTCTTCGGCGTGTCGGCGTGCCTCAGCGCGCAGTCGTCGGGACGAAGCTCAGAAGTCGGAGCCGGGGACGGCGCTCACGAGTCGGAGCCGGGACGGTTGACCGTGCGGCGGGCGCTGAGCAGCTCGAGCTCGGGACGGCCGGCGACGAGTCGCTCGGCGCTGTCCAGCACGTCCACCACGTGAGCCCGATCCGGAGCGACCACCGCCACCCCGATGCCCGCCCGGCGGTGCAGGTCCAGATGGTTCACCTCGGCCGCGCTCAGCTGGAAGTGCCGGCGCAGGTCCGCGACCAGCGGCCGAACCACCGAACGCTTCTCCTTCAACGAGTGCACGTCGCCGAGCCTGAGGTCGAACTCGATCGCACCGAGCCACATGCGCTCATTCTGGCGGCCCGCTCGTTCGCGCCTGCCGGCGACCTCGCCAGCCATCGTGGGCTCGGGTGCGCGCCGCCCGGGCGCGCCTGCCGTCGACCCTGCCTTCTCGGCTCGGGACACGTTGCTGTGCGGTCGGAACTGTTGATCGGCGCCCTGCTTCCCGCGCGCGAGGGAACGCGCACTGGCCGGGCATCGTTTCGGACGCGGATGCAAAGGATCAGACCTTTGGCCTGAGGTCAAACCATTGACTTTAATCTGGCACCTGGAGACACTGAGCCCGTCACACTGCACCATCGGGGGGAGCAACGTGAACACTCAGCTGGACGACGCCCAAATCCTGGCCGAGATGGGCTATCGCCAAGAGCTACACCGGGGAATGTCGGGCTTTTCCAACTTCGCGGTGTCGTTCTCGATCATCTCGATCCTGGCCGGCTGCATCACCTCGTACAAGATCGCATTGGTGTCCGGCGGCCCGTCGGCACTGGTGCTGGGCTGGTTGCTCGTCGGGGTGATGGTGCTGGCTGTCGCGCTGGCGATGGCGGAGGTCTGCTCCCGCTATCCGACCGCCGGCGGCCTCTACTTCTGGGCCGGCCGGCTCGCCCGCCGCAACAAACGGGAGTGGGCTTGGGGCGTCGGCTGGTTCAACTTCCTCGGCGAGGTCGCGGTCACCGCGGCGATCGACTACGGCTGCGCCTCGACCTGGATGGCGTTCGCCACCCTGGTCGGCTGGGTGGACACGCCGACCCCGGCGACGATCTTCCTCACCTTCGTCGTGATCATCGTCGCGCACGCGCTGCTGAACACCTTCGGTGTGAAGCTGGTCGGCTTGCTGTCCAGCGTCTCGGCCTGGTGGCACCTGGCCGGCGTCTTGATCATCGTCGCCGCGTTGTGGGCATTGCCCACGCGGCACCAGTCAGTAGCCTGGACATTGACCGGCTTCCACAACGAGACCGGCTGGACCAGTCTGGCCTACGTCTTCCTGATGGGCCTTTTGATGGCGCAGTACACCTACACCGGCTACGACGCCTCGGCACACGTCGCCGAGGAGACTCAGAACGCCTCCCGCAGCGCGCCGCGCGGCCTGGTGACCAGCGTGTTGATCTCGGTGGTCGGGGGATTCGTCCTGCTCTACTCGATCACCGCCGCCATCGCCGACAGCAGCGAGGCGGGACTCACCAAGCTGGTCGCATCGCCCACCGGACTGCCGCCCGCGCAGATCTTCCTCGACTCGCTCGGCAGCCCGGCGGTCGCCAAGTTCCTGCTGTTCATCGTCTGCATCGCGCAGTTCTTCTGCGGCATGGCATCGGTCACGGCCAACTCGCGGATGTCGTACGCGTTCTCCCGGGACAACGCGCTCCCGGGCTCTCGGCTGTGGGCGAAGGTCAACCCGCGTACGGGCACCCCGACCAACTCGATCTGGCTCTGCGTGGCGCTGTCGATCATGCTGGCTTCGCCGGCGCTGTTCAACGGCACGGCCTATCTGGCGGTGACCTCGATCGCGGTGATCGGTCTGTACATCGCCTATGTGGTGCCCGTGTTCCTGCGCCGGCTGAACCCCCGCTTCCGGCCGGGGCCCTGGCACCTCGGCCGGTGGAGCGCGCCGATCGGCTGGCTCGCCGTCGGCTGGGTGATCTTCATCTGCCTGCTGTTCGTGCTGCCGCCGGTCTCGCCGATCACGGCGACCTCGTTCAACTACGCGCCGATCGCGGTGGCGGTCGTCGGAGCCATCGCCGTGGTCGGCTGGTTCGCGGGCGGCCGGAGGACGTTCATGCGCGGAGCCGCGGACGAGCACATGACCATGGCCAAAGATCAGGTTCTCGAGGACGCGTGATGGTGATGAGCGCGGACCCCGTGATGGACGAAGCCAACTCACTCGGAGAGCACGACCTCGCCGACACCGTGATCGGCGCCTCGCACGGCAAGCACGCCTTCGAGAACTGCGTCGAACGGCTCGCCACAGCCATCCGGCTGGGCGTCTATCCGTACGGCACGAGGCTCCCGCCGGAGCGGGAGCTGGCTACCCTGATGGGCGTCTCCCGGGCGACCCTCCGGGAGGCGATCGCCGCCCTGCGTACGGCCGGGATGGTCCGGACCACCCGGGGCAGGCGCGGCGGCACGATCGTCAACAAGCCGCCGGCGATGCCCGGCCAGGCCGACCCGCGCCGGCTCACCGACCGCCGGGCCGAGCTGATGGATTCCCTCGTCTTCCGGCGGGTGGTCGAGCCGGGCGCGTGCGCGGTGGCCGCGAGCAAGCAGCTCAGCCCGGCGCAGGAGTCGATGATCACCGAGGCACTCCGCAACGTACGGGCGGCGACCGATCCGGCGGCGCACCGGCAGGCGGACTCCCGGTTGCACCTGGCGATCGTCTCGCTCACCGAATCGCCGGCCCTCGTGGACGCGGTCCGCCGGGTGCAGGCCGACCTGCACGACATGCTGGTCGCGATCCCGGTGCTCTCGGTGAACATCGAGCACTCCAACGCCCAGCACGACGCGATCGTCGAGGCGATCATCGCCGGTGATCCGATCCGGGCTCGGCGGGTGATGGAGAGCCACTGCGACGACACCGCGGCACTGCTCCGGGGACTGTTGGGATGAGCGGCCGGCGCCGCGTCCGGCCCAGCGGCTGAGATACTTGATCATGACGTTGCCCAGGAAGCAGACGCTGCGCAACGAGCGGCACCTGTCCGTGCACGATCTTCGCCGGCGGATCAACGAGGCGGAGATCGACACCGTTGTGGTCGCCTTCACCGACATGCAGGGCAGGCTGCAGGGCAAGCGGATGCACGCGAGCTTCTTCAGCGAGCACGTTCTCGATCATGGGACCGAGGGCTGCGACTACCTGCTCGCGGTGGACGTCGAGATGAACACCGTGGGCGGCTACGCCATCTCCTCCTGGGAGAAGGGCTACGGCGACATGGAGTTCGAGCTGGACCTGGAGACGATCCGGCTGCTGCCGCACCTGCCCGCCACCGCGATGGTCCAGTGTGACCTTCGCTGGACCGATCACACCCCTGTCGAGCAGTCGCCGCGGACGATCTTGAAACTGCAGCTCGAGCGCTGCGCCGCGATGGGCTTCCAGGCGCTCGCCGGCACGGAGCTGGAGTTCCTCGTCTTCGACACCAGCTACGAGGAAGCGTGGCGAATGCGCTATCGCGACTTGCCGCCGGCCAACCTGTACAACGTCGACTACTCCGTGCTGGGCACCACCCGGATCGAGCCCCTGCTGCGGGCGATCCGCAACACGACGTACGCAGCCGGCATGAACGTCGAATCGGCCAAGGGCGAGTGCAACCTCGGCCAGCACGAGATCGGATTCCGCTACGCCGACGCGCTGATCACCGCCGACAACCACGCCGTCTACAAGACCGTCGCCAAGGAGATCGCCGCCCAGCACGGCAAGGCGATCACCTTCATGGCGAAGTACAACGAGCGCGAGGGCAGTTCCTGCCACATCCACCTGTCCCTGCGGGGGAACGAGGGATCGCTCGCCTTCGACGACCAGGGGCAGCGCAGCCGCACTTACGACGCCTTCGTCGCGGGCGTGCTCGCCACCATGGCCGACTTCACGCTGCTCTACGCCCCGAACGTGAACTCCTACAAGCGGTTCACCGCCGAGTCGTTCGCGCCGACGACGATCGCCTGGGGGCCGGACAACCGCACCTGCGCCGTACGGCTGGTGGGCACCGGCCCGAGCGCCCGGCTGGAGAACCGGGTGCCGGGTGCCGACGTCAACCCCTACCTCGCCCTCGCCGCGATGATCGCTGGCGGGCTGTACGGGATCGAGCAGGATCTGTCGTTGGCGCCGGGCGTCACCGGCAACGCCTACACCTCCGGCCTGCCAACTGTGCCCCGGACATTGCGGGACGCGCGGCACGCCTTCGCCGCCTCGGCCGTCGCCCGGTCAGCACTCGGTGACGAGGTCGTCGACCACTACGCCAACATGGCCGACGTCGAACTGGCCGCGTTCGACGCGGCGGTGACCGACTGGGAGCTGCGGCGCTGCTTCGAGCGGATGTGATGGGGCTTCCCGGTGTCGTCCGTCAGATTCATGGATAACGACTAGCCAGATCGCCCACACAGGGCTGGACGCGCGCGCGTTCCAGGTGGAGGGAGCAGGGCATGCCGGGACGGGTCGAAGGGAAGGTGGCCGTCGTGACCGGCGGATGCTCAGGCATCGGCCTGGCCACGGCAAGGCTGCTCGCGTCGGAAGGAGCCCTGGTCGTGATCGGGGACGTGGACGACGACCGCGGGCCGGCGTGTGCCGAGGAGATCGGCGGTCTCTTCCGGCACGCGGACGTGACGCAGCAGGACGAGGTGGCGGCCCTGTTCGCCGCGGCCGCCGAGCAGGGCTCGGTCGACATCGCCTTCAACAACGCCGGCATCTCGCCGGCCGAGGACCGCTCGATACTGGACACCGAGCTGGCCGCCTGGCACCGGGTGCAGGAGGTGAACCTGACCAGCGTCTTCCTGTGCTGCCAGGCGGCACTGCCGTACATGCTGCAGCAGCGCCGCGGGTCGATCATCAACACCGCCTCGTTCGTGGCCATCCTGGGCTCGGCGACCTCGCAAATCTCTTACACCGCATCGAAGGGCGGCGTGCTGGCGCTGACTCGGGAGCTGGGTGTCCAGTTCGCTCGGGAGGGGATCCGGGTCAACGCCTTGTGTCCAGGACCGGTGAACACGCCCCTGCTGCAGGCAGTCTTCGCCGAGGACGAAGAGCTCTGGACGCGCCGGATGGTCCACATCCCGATGGGCCGGCTCGCCGAAGCGGGAGAGATCGCCAACGCCGTGCTCTTCCTGGCCTCCGACGAGTCGAGCTTCATCACCGCGAGCACGTTCCTGGTCGATGGCGGCATCTCGGCCGCCTACCTGACGCCAACGTGATCTCTACCGGGTAAGGGATGGTTATCGTGCCGGTGGAAATAGGGTGGTGTACATGAGTCCACGTCCACTGATTGGCTTGTCGACATACCGCGAGCCGGCGGCGTGGGGCGTGTGGAACACCGTGGCCGACATGCTGCCGTCGGTCTACGCCCGGTCGGTCGAGGCCGCGGGCGGCGCGCCGGTGCTGCTGCCGCCGCAGTCACTGAGCGCGGAGGACGTCGTGGCTCGGCTGGACGGATTGATCATGACCGGCGGCGGCGACATCGAGCCGGCTCGCTACGGCCGGCAGCCGGATCCGCACTCGCGCAACGTCCGCCGGGATCGCGACGCCTGGGAGATCGCCCTGCTCGACGCCGCCGAGGAGCGCGGGCTGCCCACGCTGGGCATCTGCCGGGGTATGCAGCTGATGGCCGTGAAAGCGGGCGGCGTGCTCGACCAGCACACGCCCGACGTCGTCGGGCACGACGAGCACTCGCCCGGCGCCGACGCGTACGGCTGGATCTCCATCTCCACCCTTGCCGGCTCGCTGGTCCGGGAACTGGTCGGCAACCACATGCAAGTCAGCTGCCACCACCACCAGTCGGTCGCGACCCACCCCGGCTTCACGGCGTCGGCGCGAGCCGCGGACGGCACCGTTGAGGCGATCGAGGACCAGGAGCGGCCGTTCTGGCTCGGTGTGCAGTGGCATCCGGAGAACGGCGAGGACTACGGCTTGTTCCGCGGCCTGGTCGAGGCGGCAGCCAAGCTCAATGTGAGCTGACCCGTCACGCGGCCGGGCGGGCGTGGAGTGCCGGGTCGTCGAGCCGGAACGTGTGCACCGGGCCGGGCGGGGTGTCCCGGGTCTCGAACCGTACGGTCACCCGGCCGAGCCCGGTGCCCCAGACCCAACCCCTGCCGTACTCGTCGTGCTCGACGTCCGCTCCCAGCAGCCAGCGGGGGAGCGGGCGTTCCTCGACCACTTCGTGATCATGGTCCAGGCCGCTCGGCACTGGCGGCGCCTCGTCGGCGGGCTCGGTGCCGAAGAGCTCCTCCTGTCGAACATCGGTCAACCCGGCCACGCCGACTCCCAGCAGCCGTACCCCGCCCGCCGTGTCCACGGCGGCGAGCAGGGACTGGGCGACATCGCTGATCAGTCGCGGCCTGTCGGTCGGCCCCGGGAGCGTGCGCGACCGGGTGTGGGTGACGAAGTCGTGCCGCCGCACCTTGATCATCACCGTCCGGGCGAAGAGCTGAGCGGCCTGCAGCCTGGCCGCGACCTGAGTGGCGTCCCGGTCCAGGATCCGCAACAGCTCGACCGGATCGACGAGGTCGGCCTCGAACGTGTCCTCGACGGAGATCGACTTCGTCTCCCGGTCCGGCTCGACGGGTCGGTCGTCTCTGGCGAAGGCCAGTTCGTGCAGCGCCCGCCCCGCCGACTGCCCCACCATCTGGCTCAGCTCAGCCAGGCCAATCTGCTGCAGGTCGGCGACGATGTGGATGCCGATCCGGTGCAGCCGTTCCTGGGTGACCGGGCCGACACCCGGAATCACGGCGACCGACAGCGGGCGCAGCAGCTCCACCTCGTTGCCCGGCTCGATCACCTGCAGCCCGTCCGGCTTGCTGAGCTCGCTGGCCACCTTGGCCACGAACTTCGAGGTGGCGATGCCGACGGACGCGGTCAGGCCGCCCGTGCGGGATGCGAGCTCGGTCTTCAGGGCAGCCACGAGCTGGTGGAGGCCCGCCGTGGTCAGCTCGACCGGCCGTACGGCCGCGGCGAGGTCGACGAACGCCTCGTCCAGGGACAGCGGCTCGACCAGCGGGGAGAGTTCGCGCAGAGTGCGCATCACCTGCCCGCTCACGGCCCGGTAGGCGTCGTGGCGGCCGGCGAGGAACGCGGCATGCGGACAGCGCCGCCGTGCCTCGTGGGTCGGCATGGCCGAGCGCACGCCGAACACGCGTGCCTCGTACGAGGCCGTGGCGACGACGCCGCGGGGCCCGACCCCGCCGACCACCACCGGCTTGCCGCGCAGCGACGGCTTGTCCCGCTGCTCGACGGCCGCGAAGAACGCGTCGAGATCCAGGTGGAGCACCGAGGCCTCGCGCCGCATCCCGCAATCTTGCGCCAGCGGCCGTCGGCCGCGGCGCAACGGGGGTGCGTGGGTCGTCCCCCGCATGGAAGCTGTCTCGCCCACCGACGGCCGCGGTGCGGCGGGGGTGCGGGGGTCGTCGCCCGCACGGATGCCTGGTCGCGGGCGCCTTTCAATCTTGAGGAACTCCTGAGTCAAGCTGCGGGCTGCACCGACCTGCCGTGAAGGTGTGCGAATCAGAGTTGCCGTGTCGGGCCCGGCCGGCCCGACGTCCTCGGGGATTCCGGCCAAGGCTCACAGGGGGAGAGCCCTCACAGGCTGGGTGCGTCCCCGACGGATCGGCCGCTAGGGGACAGCGGCCCGGCTGCGGGACTGGCGGGGACCGAGGAAACGTTCGCCGCCAGTCCTGCGCCCCCGTTTGATTGGGTTCCTCACTTCGGGTCGGGCGCTACAGACGGCTCGTGCGTCGTTCTTCGCGAAACGCAGTGAGCCCAAACGTTCAGCTTCTCAGCACGGCGTTTCGCTCATCGCTCCTTACTTCGCCGCCGCGCCCGACCTCTCCGTTCGAAGATTCTCGGTTGCTTCTCCGACTAGGCCCGATGACCGCCGACCGCGGCGAGGACGGCGTTGGCGTCGCGGCCCTTCATGGTGGCGAGCGAGCGGGCGATCGAGCCGTACTCGACCGTGATCGCCGCACCCTTGTGATTGGCGTTGAACCAGCCGGTCATGGTGCCGTGGCAGGAGCCGTTGCAGTTCAGCCACTTGCGCGGCAGTCGCAGCCCGTCGGCGAGCCGGTTCATCAGGCCCTTGTCCTTCACGAAGTAGCTGTCCACCCCGTAGAGCGGCTGGTGCCAGGACACCAGATAGCGCGGGTTGACCCGGTTCAGGAACTTCATGATCACCCTGGTCTCGACGGCCGATGCGGCCCGCGGGCCGGAGTTGGCCCGGATGATGAAGCTGTTCGGGAAGTTGCGGTTGAGGTCGACGTTCCCGTTCAGCCATCGCCGGTCGTGCGCGAGCCCATCCGGGTTGAGAACGGGCACGACCCACAGGTCGACGCCCTTGATCTTGCGTCCCTCGAGCAGCCCGCGGGCGACGTACTGGCCGAAGTTCTCCTCGCCGTGCATGGTCGCGACGACCACCACGACACGCTTGCCCGGCTCACCGGCTCGATACGCGACGATGGCCCGGCCGCTGGCGGAGTGACCGATCGTCTCCTTGTGGTACCAGGTCCGCGGACCCGTGTGGGCCGCGATCGCCCTGTTCAGCGCCGACATGGTCGCGGCGTTGAGCCGGCCGGTCTCAGGCAGCCCGTACGCCTTCTGCAGCCGCTTGATCGCGGCCGTGGTCAGCGGGCCAAAGTAGCCGCCGTTGTACTCCGCCTTGAGGTAGCCGGCGGCGATCAGCTTGTTCTGCAGCGCGCGCACGGCCGCACTCCGCTGACCGTAGACGGGATAGCTGCTTGTGGTCATGGCCGCCGTCCCCAGCTGCGGCTCAGCGGTCGCAGGCGCCGACGCGCCGACGGACAGCCAGATGATCATGGAACAGAACAGGGCGCAGGCAAGTGCTCGTGCGCGCGGTCGTCGGGTCATGGCGGTGCCTTGTCTCCCCGAGCCAGGCCGGTCGATCCGACGACAGTCTGCCATGCGTCCCGGCGGAAGCCGCGCCTATTCGGCGGCTGGGGAAGAATGGCCCTGCTGCACTTGTGCGGGTATCCGACCCAGAGGCCCGCCAGCGGGTATCCATCGGGGCACGACCCGATGCCCAGTTAGACGAAGAGGACGGCCGCGATGGAAATCCTGCCCGGAGAGCCCTATCCGCTCGGGGCGACCTATCGCGGGCCGGGGGTGAACTTCGCGATCTTCTCCGAGGCCGCGACCGCCGTCGAGCTGTGCCTGATCGACGAGGCCGGCGCCGAGACGCGCGTGCCCGTGACGGAGGTCGACGGCTACGTCTGGCACTGCTACCTCCCCGGCATCCAGCCCGGCCAGCGCTACGGCTACCGTATTCACGGCCCGTATGATCTGGAGAACGGCCACCGCTGCAACCCGGCCAAGCTGCTGCTCGACCCGTACGCGAAGGCGATCGACGGCCAGATCGACGGGGACGAGTCGCTGTTCTCCTACCGGTTCCGCGATCCCAAGGCCTTCAACGACCTGGATTCCCTCGGCCACACCATGCTGTCGGTCGTGATCAACCCGTTCTTCGACTGGGGGCACGACCGCCCACCGAAGCGGCAGTACCACGAGAGCGTCATCTACGAGATGCACGTCAAGGGCCTGACCAAGCTGCACCCGGACATCAGGCCGGAAATCCGCGGCACGTACGCCGCGGTGGCCGACCCGGTGATCATCGACCACTTGACCAAGCTCGGCGTCACGGCCGTCGAGCTGCTCCCGGTGCACCAGTTCGTCAACGACACGCATCTGGCCCAGCGCGGGCTGTCGAACTACTGGGGCTACAACACGATCGGCTTCCTCGCCCCGCACAACGCCTATTCCAGCGCCGGCAGCCTGGGCCAGCAGACGACCGAGTTCAAGGCGATGGTGAAGGCCCTGCACGACGCCGGCATCGAGGTGATCCTCGACGTGGTCTACAACCACACCGCCGAGGGCAACGAGAGAGGCCCGACCATCGCCTTCCGTGGCATCGACAATGCCGCCTACTACCGGCTGGTCGACCAGGCGAAGCAGCACTACTACGACACCACGGGGACCGGCAACAGCCTGCTGATGCGCAACCCGCACGTGCTGCAGTTGATCATGGACTCGCTGCGCTACTGGGTGCAGGACATGCACGTGGACGGGTTCCGGTTCGATCTCGCGGCGACTCTGGCCCGGCAGTTCCACGAGGTGGACAAGCTGTCGGCGTTCTTCGACATCATCCAGCAGGACCCGGTGATCTCCCAGGTCAAGCTGATCGCGGAGCCGTGGGACCTGGGCGAGGGTGGCTACCAAGTCGGCAACTTCCCGCCCCTGTGGACGGAGTGGAACGGCAGGTATCGCGACACGGTCCGCGACTACTGGCGGGGTGAGTCGGCTAGCCTGGCGGAGTTCGCCTCGCGGATCTCCGGGTCCAGCGACCTCTACGCCCACTCGGACCGGCGGCCGACGGCCTCGATCAACTTCATCGTCGCCCATGACGGCTTCACGCTGCGAGACCTGGTGTCGTACAACGAGAAGCACAACGAGGCCAACGGTGAGGACGGCCGCGACGGTGAGAGCCACAACCGGTCCTGGAACAGCGGCGCCGAAGGCGGCACGACCGACAAAGCCGTGAACGCGCTGCGCTGGCGCCGGCAACGCAACTTCCTCACCACGCTGATGCTCAGTCAGGGCGTGCCGATGCTGGCCCACGGCGACGAGCTCGGCCGCACCCAGCACGGCAACAACAACGTCTACGCCCAGGACAACGAGATCTCCTGGGTGGACTGGGACCTCGACGCCGCCCAGCGGGCGCTGCTCGAGTACACCCGTGCGGCGGTCCAGCTGCGCAAGGGCCACCCGGTGCTGCGGCGCCGCCGGTTCTTCGCGGGCGACGCGGCGCACGGCGGCCAGAGCGAGCTGGGCGACATCGAGTGGCTCAAGCCGGACTCTTCGCCGATGGACGACGCCGACTGGAACTCCGGCTTCGCCCGCACCCTGATGGTCTTCCTCAACGGCGATGCCATCCCGGAGCCCGACGAGCGTGGCCAGCGGATCAGCGACGACCACTTCCTGCTGATGTTCAACGCGCACACCGAGCCGGTGAAGTTCGCGGTGCCGGCGGCGGCGTACGGCGACAGCTGGCAGGTCAGGCTGGACACCGCCTCGGGCGTGGTGGATCCGCCCGACGCCATGGCATGGGTCGCCGGCTCGACGCACGCGGTCGAAGCCAACTCGATGGTCGTGCTCTCCACCACGGTGGTGCCGCCGGGCGACCGGGAGGCCGCCAAGTCCCGGGCGGAGGAGGTCAGCCCGGTGGTTGCGACGCTGTCCGCCGAACCGACCCGGCCGCGGGCGAGGAAGCGCTAGCACCGACTTCCGGGCTCGCACCTGTGGCCAACTCGGGCCGTCACTGGGACGATTGCTGACAGAGCGCGGTCGGGTGCAACGAGCGCCCAGGCCGCCGGAGCCGGCGACTCTTCGCCGATCGGGCGGTCGGCCGCGAGGACAGCGAGGAGCGAACGATGACAGTTGACACTTCCGCAGCCTCAGCCGCGACGCCGGCGAGCCCCTCGGGCCGTCATCGGGTGGTCGTCATCGGCTCGGGTTTCGGCGGTCTCTGGTCGACCGAAGCGCTGGCCAAGGTGCCGGTGGACGTGACCATGATCAGCGGGACGTCGCACCACCTGTTCCAGCCGCTGCTCTACCAGGTAGCGACCGGCGTGCTCTCCGAGGGCGAGGTGGCGCCTGCCACCCGAGAGGTGCTGAAGAAGCAGCCGAACGCGATGGTGCTGCTCGGCCGGGTCACCGAGATCGACATCGCGGCCCGTACGGTGACCTCGCTGAGCCCACTCGGCACAACGGTGACGCCGTACGACACCCTCATCGTGGCCGCTGGGGCGGGCCAGTCGTACTTCGGCAACGACCAGTTCTCCGAGTTCGCGCCGGGCATGAAGAGCATCGACGACGCGCTGGAGCTGCGTGGCCGGATCTTCGGGTCCTTCGAGCTCGCCGAGCTCTGCACCGACCCGAAGGAGGCGGAGGAGTGGCTGACCTTCGTCGTCGTGGGGGCAGGTCCGACCGGGGTTGAGATGGCCGGCCAGATCAGTGAGCTGGCTCACCGCACGCTGCGGCGGGACTTCCGCCGGATCGACACGACCAAGGCCCGGGTCATTCTGCTGGACGCGGCGCCAGCGGTGCTCGGGACCTTCGGTGACCACCTATCGACGCAGGCGCGCAAGCAGCTGGAGTCGATCGGCGTCGAGGTCCAGCTCAACGTCAAGGTGGTCGGGGTCGACAACACCGGCGTGGACGTGATCGACCCGGACGGTACGCAGCGCCGGATCGACTCCCGGTGCAAGGTCTGGGCCGCCGGCGTCAGCGCCTCGCCGCTGGGCAAGCAGATCGCCGATCAGGCAGGTGCGGAGGTGGACCGTGCGGGCCGGGTCAAGGTGAACGAGGACCTCACCGTGCCGGGCCATCCCGAGATCTTCGTCATCGGCGACATGATGAATCTGAATAACCTGCCCGGTGTCGCCCAGGTCGCCATGCAGGGCGGCAAGTACGCCGCCGGCCAGATCGCCAGGCGGCTGCGCGGAGAGCCGGCGGGCCCGCCCTTCAAGTACTTCGACAAGGGCAGCATGGCGACCATCTCCCGGTTCCACGCGGTCTGCAGCATCGGTAGCAGGATCCGGATGGCCGGGTTCCTCGCCTGGCTGATGTGGCTGGCCGTGCATGTGATGTATCTCATCGGGTTCAAGAACCGGTTGACCACGATGCTGCACTGGGCGGTCAGCTTCCTGTTCCGCGGCCGCTCGCAGCGGACCACCACCCGGCAGCAGATCGTGGCGCGGACGCTGATGGCGCGGCTGAGTGCCACCGAGGAGGAGCTGAGCGAGGTCCGCGCGGCCATGGAGGCCGCTCCGTCAGGGTCGAATGGCAGCGGTGATGCGGACGAGTCGCAGCACGCCGAGGCGCACGACACGGTGGCCGAGCTGACCAACGCGTACGGGAGTTCGCAGAAGGTCACAGAGGCGAAGGCGGAGAGCCGGACGACCGAGCAGGGCGCCTCCTGAACCTCGAGGCGACCTGAACGGCTGCCTCTCTCGGAGCCCCTCAGCTCGGCGCGGTCGTGGCGCCGCCGCGACCCCGGATGCGGCTGAGCCCGAATACCAGGGCGCCGAAGCCGAGCATGACGACCAGAATCGCCAGGGCGTAGCCGGCGACTGCCAGATATCCCTGCTTGGGGTCGAGGAAGGGATAGGGCACCCAGCCGTCGGTTGCGCCCCGGATCAGGACCACGGTCAGCCACACCGCCGGGTAGACCACGACCAGCCAGAGCCGGCGGAACGACAGCCGGTGCGGCTTGGGGCAGACGATCCAGTCCACCAAGCCGTAGATGGGGGTCATGTAGTGCAGGACGATGTTGACCCAGGCGTACCTCATGCCGACATCGGCGCCCAGCGGCGCCAGCAGAGTGGCGTAGACAACGCCGACGACCATGATGTAGGTCGTCGCGCAGGCACGGATGGCGGTGAACAGTGCCGATTCCTCGCGGCGGCGCAGGATCCGTACCACGCTCGCGATATAGACCGCCGCCAGGATCAGGTTGGCCTGGACCGTGAAGTAGCCGAAGAAGTTCAACGGGCTCAGTTCGACGGCGCCGAGCAACAGGCTGATGATGCCCGCCAGCACCAGTGCGACGATGATCAGTCGAAGCCCTGCGCAAAGCCAGTCCATCGGTCGAAGCCTGGTCGCCACGGAACTACTGTCGCAGAATCGCAACGCACCGGGCGGGACCTGGCCGAGTCTTCGCGAGTGTGTGCGATCTCGGCCCGTTCTCGGGGGGGATCGAGCCCAGGACGGGTGCGATCGCACCATCCTCGAGCCGCTCGGGTAGCCCGACGCCGACTCACCGGGGACTCAGAGCGCCGTGATGGTCAGTCCTCCCAGGGAGGCGTCCGGTCCATCTTGCGGTAGTACTTCGCCAGGTGGCTCTTGACCCGGTCGACGTCCTTGCCGGGGATGTCGACGCCGCCGCGAGCGCCCTGTATGACTCCGCCGGCCGCCATCACCGCCCGCGGCACGGCGCGGAGCTTGCCGCCGACCACATCGGCGATGAGCAGCTTGTAAGCGGTGAAGTCGTCCTTGCGGTCGGCGTCGTACCAGACGTGCGCATCGCGATACCTCTCGTTCGGCTCGTCGTCCGCGCCGGCCCACTTCCGTACCCGCTTCTCGGCCGCGTCGCCATCCCAGCTGCGGTCCTCGTCGGCCAGATCCAGGTCTTGAAACGCCGTGACAGCCATACCTGCGAGCTACCCAGGACGTGGGCCGCCCTAACTGGCTGCGCATGTCGCGCGCGCCGGCGAGGCCGTCGACGGATTAGGGCAGGGGGTCGGCATGCCCGACGTGCGCGGCATACTCCTCGATCATGTGGACCACGATCCAGCGCAGGCTGGGCGAGGTCCGCTAGCCCTGACACTCCATGAAGAAGTTGTCCACGGTTGCCGTGGGTACACCGTTGGCGGTCACCGTCTCGTGCATGGTCATGTGCAGGACGTAGTTGTCGGTGCCCGACTGGCTGACCAGGAGAAAGTCGTACGTATTCGTGTGCACCGCCGGGAACGGCGGACGTGCGTACCACTCATCGTCCTGGTTCTCCGAGTTGACGTACTTGATGCGTGTCGTGATGCTGACGCCACTGAGCTGGCTGTTCAGGTGGTTAGTCACTCTGTAGCTGCCGTTGCTAGCCCGGGTCGTGGTGATCACGACGTGGATGTCTCCGCTGAGATTCACTACGTCCTTGGGGAAGCAGGGATTGGTCTGCACAGACGCCGGCACATGGAATGTGACGTTCACGACAGTGCTCGCCTGTGCCGGGGTGAGCCCAAACATCAGGAGAGCCAACAACGTGACCACGAGTAGAGCTGCCGCCCGCGTCAAGCGCCGCCAGGGCGCCGCTGTCCGGCTGTGAGCTTCCATCACCGTTCTCCTCCAAACGCATGCCGAGGAGAGCATCGGACGCTTTCCCCGAGTTACGAGCAACTAACTGGCCTTTACCCAAATCAAGATGGAAATCTCACCGACCAGGGCCGATCAGCAGTGCCGATGGCTGGAGGACATGGTGGAAGAAGTGGCTGCACGGCGAACTGAAGCCGCGGCCGAGGGCGACGGTGACCTCGGCCAGGCGGCTGCGCCGGCATGGTGAAGCACGGGTCAGGCGGCTGCGCGGTCGGTCCGAGCGCGATCGAGATTCTCGAGGAGAATCGCTCGGATCTCCTCCACCTGGGGCCCTTCGTGGCCCTTGAGGGCGTCGAGGACGTCGTAGACCTCTCGTGCCGTGGTGTATCTGGTGAGTTCTCGCTCCCGACTACGTCGTGCCGCGCGTGCCCGGCGACGCTCGGCCACATCGGATCGAACCGCGTGCAGCAGGTCTCGGACTGGACTGATGACTGTCTTGTTCATGCCATCTAGTCTGGAAAACAATGATCCATAATTCCAATGCATATCTCAGCAGCAAATCATGCGCTATTGTCATGAGTCGTGGAGACTGATGCGCTTCGGTACTTCCAGCAGGTCGTCGATGGCGCCACCGTCACCGAGGTCGCCGAGCTGTACCACGTGAGTCAGCCTGCGGTCTCCCGAAGCCTGCGGCGGCTGGAGCAGGATGTCGGCCCGGTGCTGCTCGAGCGATCCGGACGCGTCCTGCGGACGACGTACGCCGGCAACATCTTCAAACATCACGTGGACACCGCGCTGCACGCTCTCGACGACGGCCTCGCCGCGATCGACGAACTCGTCGAGCCCGAGACCGGCACAGTGCGCGTGACCTTCCAGCTGTCGCTGGGAACCTGGTTTGTGCCAGAGGTGATCGCGACTTTCCTGACCAAACATCCTCGGGTCCGGTTCCAGCTCGAGCACTCCCAAGACGTGCTGGGCTCCTCGCTCGTTGCGGGCGGCCGCACGGACCTGGAGTTCACCGCGCGGCGGCCACGCAACCCCGAGGTGGCTTGGGAACGGCTGTTCAGCCAGCCCCTTCGTCTGGCCGTACCGGTCGACCACCGGCTCGCGACCCGCACGGCGGTCGGTCTGGCGGACGCGGCCGAGGAGGACTTCGTCCTGCTGACGCCCGCCTGGGAGCTCCGGGCGCTCTCCGAGGAGCTGTGCGCGAGTGCCGGGTTCGCTCCCCGGGTGGCGTTCGAGCAGGACGACATTCCCGTCTTGCTGGGCTTCGTGTCGGCCGGCCTCGGAGTGGGCATCGTGCCGGTGCCCGCTGCACACGATGTGCGCCGGGCGAGTGCCGGCGGCGTACGGCTCCTCCGGCTGACCGACCCGGGAGCATTCCGCGACGTGGGGATGGCGTGGTCGAGGACGCGCCGCCTGCTGCCGTCTGCCCAGCTGTTCCGCAGCCACGTCCTCGAGCACGTATGCGGCGGGCGGCGGACCTAGTCCACGCTTCGCGTCCTGGCCACGTTCCACCGGGCCCTGCCTCATGGCATCGAGAACGCAGCCGGCCTTGATCGCGCGCAGTTAAGTGATAGCTTACTGATATCACTTTTGAGAGAGGGCTCGCATCGACATGAGTACCGTCGCAACTTCGGAGAGCACCCCGCCGGTCGGCCATCAGGGCGGTCGTGTCGACATCGCCGAACGCCCGGCCATCGCCGTCAGTGGCTGGTTCGGTGTCGCAGTGGTTGCCGCCTCCGCCTGGGGCGCCTGGTATGCGGCCAGGCACGACCCCGGCCTGCTGTGGCTGCCGATCGTGGTGATGGCGTTGGTGGCGACCTCACTGGTCATCGTGGCGCCGGGGCAGACGTCGGTGATCCAGTTCTTCGGCAACTACCTCGGCAGCGTCCGGCGCGCGGGCTTCTGGTGGGTGCTGCCGCTGACGCTCCACCGCCGGGTGAGCGTACGGGTGCGGAACTTCGAGACCAACCGGCTCAAGGTCAACGACGCGAACGGCAACCCGGTCGAGATCGCGGCGATCGTCGTCTGGCAGGTCGCGGACACCGCGAAGGCCACCTACGCCGTAGAGAACTACCGGGACTTCGTGTCCACCCAGGCGGAGGCGGCACTGCGCCACGTCGCCAACAGCCACCCGTACGACGAGTACGAGGACGAGTCGACCTTGTCCCTCCGAGGTTCGACCGACGCGGTGGCGGCGGAGCTCGCACACGAGGTGGCCGAGCGAGTCGCTATCGCCGGCGTGGAGATCGTGGAGGTACGCATCTCGCACCTGGCGTATGCGCAGGAGATCGCTCAGGCGATGCTGCGCCGGCAGCAGGCGAACGCCGTTGTGGCGGCCCGGAGCCGGATCGTCGAGGGCGCCGTCGGGATGGTCGAGCTGGCGCTGGACCGCCTCGCCGCCAACGAGGTCGTCGAGCTGGACGAGGAACGAAAGGCCAGCATGGTCAGCAACCTGCTCGTCGTGCTGTGCGGCGACCAGCCGCCGTCACCTGTCGTCAACGCGGGATCTCTGTATACGTGAGCGACCGCCGCCAGGTCCTCCTGCGCGTCGATCCGGCTGTTCACGACGCGCTGATCAGGTGGGCCAACGACGAGCTGCGCAGCGTCAACGCCCAGGTCGAGATGCTGTTGAGGCGGGCACTCCACGACGCCGGCCGGATGCCCAAAAAGGCGGGCCCGATCCCGACTCGCGGCCGCCCGCCCAAGGAAGGGCGGCCGACGACCTGATTACTGGGAGCAAGCTGGCCTGGAAGATGGCCGGGTAGACGAGTCCGGATTCTGCGTAGGATCATGCGCCAGCGCCATGACGTTTGGAACGGTGATGCGAGGACTTATTGCCAGCTACTTGATTAGCTCCACCAAGGGAAAAGATCGGTGGGCGCGAGGCGGGATCAGGTAGTTCTGCCTATGGGTCGTTGTGAGCGCAGCATTGATACCAACAGTCCGCGCAAGCACGCCGTAGTCGTTGATCAGGTTCGGCCCATTGGGCAGCACCCCGTCCATCGCCATTCGAGCGGCGTGGAATTTGCTGCTGGCCGGGACGAACGCCACGAAATGCAGGCCGGCTGCCCCGACGGGGCTCGTGTGCTCAGTGGTGTCGGGATACTTTGCGTAGTCTCGCCACCAGAAGAACGGATTATCGACAGTGTTGAAGTCCTCCCGCAGCGGTACTGCCGTGCCCGCCGTTCGCTTCCGCCCATAGTTGTCGACGACGTCGCGCGCCAATCGGGTGGCTTGCTGCAGCGCCGAGTTGTGGCCGACGATGCCAGTCCCGCTCAGATCGCCCAGCAGCTGCTGCGTGGTAGCCACGTTGCCGGGACCGTTGGGTAGGGTCACAGTCATAGCGTCGACCGGGACGTCGGTCGACGGGGAAAACATCCGCGTAACCCGCTCATGGTAGCTTGCGGTGGGATCCGCGCCGTACCACGTCGTCAGGTCTTCCGTGATGTGCGACAGGTGCATAGCGCAGCCGGCCGCGAAGTACCCGCTCGGAAACTGGTCAGTGACACCCGGCAGCGTTTCGAAGCTTGGGATGTTGTCGGGACCTAGAGCGGCCGTTTGCGTCGACGTGAAGCCCATCATCAGCTGGGCCCTGTCCGGGATCAGGTCCCAACCCGGCACCTTAGCCGCCTTTGCCATGTTCTTCGCGATACTGCTCTTGTCGAACCCGCGCCCCAGGAACCCTATCCGTTTGCTCGTGAGATAGAACAAGTCGCCGATGTAGGCGCCGCTGTTCGGATTGTCGAATAGCTTCGATTCGACGCTCTTCAGGATGTCCGCCGAATTGCTGCGCATCTTGAACATCACGTCATTGGTCTCCAGCTCGACGCCTTCCGGGTCACTGGGAAACCTGATCGCGTCCAGTACGGCGTACTGAGTACTAGACGTATCTTTTGAGAGCTGTTGATCCACCGGCAGTTTGCTCTTCAGGGCGGACGGCAGGTGGTCGAAGAAAGGCAGACCCCAGCCAATCACCATGGTGAGTCCCGCAGCGTTGGATGAGTAAGGAGTCTCTACCGTCGAGAGCGCCTTTTCTAGCCGACTCTGGGCGCTCTTCAAAGCGGTCGTCGTCCAGGCGATCGTCGGGTTGAGCTTCGCCGTGAACACATCATTGTGCAGTGGAGGAATCGCACACGTGACTCCGTTGTCGAGTATCACCTCGACGTTGTCCACGAGGTATTGCTCCTGCCGTCGACGAACCGTCGCGCCCGCAAACGCGCGTTCTGGTTGTCCGACAATGCCGTCAAGCAGGTCGTAGACCCCGCGCGCTGCGAGTCCGCCGATACCGATTGCTGTTGCGCGCTTCAGGAAAGTACGCCTGTTGTGGCCTTCATCGCGGTCTACCACGATGCCCCCTTGTATAGCTGATTGGCGTGTGAGTGTCGTGTGATTTCGGACGCGACTGGCTGCCCGCTGGTGACTCCGGGTGACCGTAGCACTGTGAACCTGCCTGCTCCGGCCACGGCCCACCGCACGGATGCTGAGATGCGAGTTGCACGGCAGGTCCGAGCCTTGTCAGCCCTGGCAGTCCATCGAGAAGTTGTCCACGGTAGCGGTGGCCACACCGTTGGCGTCCACCGTCTCGTGCATAGTCATGTGGACGACGTAGTTCGGAGTGTTCGACTGGCTGAGTAACAGCAAGTCGTACGTGTGTGTGTGCACTGTGGGGAACGGCGGGCGTGCATACCACTCGTCGTCCTGGTTCTCCGAGTTGACGTATTTGGTGCCTGTCGTGATGCTGATGCCGCTGAGCTGGCTGTTCAGGTGGTTGTTCACGCGATAACCGCCGTTGCTATCCGCGGTCGTGGTGATCACGATGTGGATGTCGCCGCTGAGATTCACCACGTCCGTGGGGAAGCAAGGGTTGGTCTGCACGGATGCCGGCACGTGGATTGTGGTGTTGGTGACATTGGTTGCCTGTGCGGGCGTGACCCCGAATGTCAGGACAGCCAAGAGCGCTACAACCATTAGAGCGGCTAGCCGGCCGAAGCGTCGCCACAGCGCGGCCGCCCTTCGGATCTCCTTCATCGTTCTCCTCCAAAAGCGTGCCGAGGAGAGCGTCGGACGCCTTCCCCGAGTCAGAAGCAACTAACTGGCCCCTACCCAAAAATCAAGATTGAAACCTTATGGTCAGACCAAAAAAGCCTGTCGGCAGGAGGATGGTCGGCGGCGCGTCTTCCCGATGTACGCGAACCGTCCGCTGACCGACGGCACCTGCCAGGAGTGCGGGATCGACCTGCCAGACGTCCGGGCAGGCTAGGTCACGATCGTCTCGCCGATGAACACCGCGCTGCACCTCTCGGACCTGCGGATCTAGGCCATTGGCCGCGACCCGGCGACTCGGCCGCCATCGAGTGGACGGCACGCCGCGTCGTCCGCGGTCTGAAAAGGCGGGCTGCGCCACGGCCGGCCGGGAGCTTAGGGCATCAGTCCTCGAACGTGCGACCATCCGAGGCGCCTCGGCCGGTCAGGACCAGCGGAACCTCATCGCGTCCTCGTGCTTCTCGGTGTCGCGCATGGCGTCGAGGACGTCCATGTCGGCGGCGGAGATCTCGAAGTCCAGCTCGGCGTTCTGCTTGATGTGCGGGGTGCTGGTCGCCTTAGGCAGCACGACGGCGCCCTTCTGCAGCAGGTAGCGGATGCACAGCTGCGGTGCGCTGACGCCGTAGCGGGCCGCGATGTCGCCGATCTCGGGGTGGTTGACGATCAGGCCGTGGGCAAACGGGGAGTAGGCCTGGACGATGATGTCGTGTTCGGCGCACTTCCGTACGGTGTCGGACGGGTCGAGCCCGATGAACCAGCGGATCTGGTTGACCATCGGCTTGGTGTTGCACGCCGGGAAGAGGCTGTCGAGGTCGTCGGGACCGAAGTTGGACACGCCGATCGCCTTGGTCCGGCCGCTGGCGAGAAACTCCTCCATCGCCTTCCAGATCTGCCGATTCTCCTTCCGGTAGTCCGCGCCGCGCTCGTCCCACGGCCACGGGGCATGGATGAGGTAGAGGTCGAGGTAGTCGAGGCCGATCTCGCTCATCGTGGTCTCGAACTCCTCGAGCGCCTCGTCGTAGGCCTTCGCCTCGGCCGGCAGCTTCGAGGTGACGTAGATATCTTCGCGTGGCACGCCCGAGTCGCGCACCGCCCGTCCGACCGAGGCCTCGTTGCGATACGCACGGGCGGTGTCGATGTGGCGGTAGCCCACCCGCAAGGCCTCGGCCACGGCGTTGTAGCACTCGTCGCCCTCGTCGAGCAGCCAGGTGCCGAACCCGATCTTGGGCATCCGGTCTCCGTTGCTGAGCCCGTAGGTCTCGACCAGCACACGCATTCGCTGCTCCTCCTGCCAGGGGACTTCCCCGGTAACGGTGACACGGAGTGGGTGACCGTTGCGCGCCGGGGCCGATCGGGGTGAGAGTCTTGGAGACCTCACCTCCGTTCCCTTATCCACCAAGGCCCCATGTCAACATCACCGCACGAGGCTCCTGCCGGTGAGCTGCCGCGGCTGGCGCGGCTCGACACGACGTCTCTGGTCGATGCCGCGGGCGGCCGTCTGAGAGTGCTGCCGCTTGCGCTGCGGCCGGTCCGCCGCGGGCTGCGGATGGTCGGCCGGGCCCTGACGGTCGATGCTCGGGGCGACCTGATGTCGGTGCTGGCGGGACTGGACCGGTGCGGGCCCGGCGATGTGCTGGTGGTCGCGGCGGGCAGCGATCGGCACGCGGTCGCGGGTGAGTTGTTCGCCACCGAGGCGCTGCGCCGCGGGGCGGCCGGCATCGTGATCGACGGGTTGTGCCGGGACAGCCGCACCCTCGCCGAGCTTGACCTGCCGGTCTACGCCCGAGGGGTGGCCCCGACCGCCTGCCCGGCCAAGGGGGTGCCGGTGGTGCAGGTGCCGATCATGATCGGATCGGTGGAGGTGCGGCCGGGCGATCTGGTGCTCGGCGACGACGACGGGCTTGTCGTGGCGACCGAGGAGGAAGTGCTGGCGGTGCTGGACCAGGCGGAGGCGATCCAGCGTCGCGAGGAGGCTCTGCGGACGGCCATCGCGGCCGGCTCGTCGCTGTTCGACAGCACCAACTACGAGGAGCACCTTGCGGCCGTACGGGCCGGGAAGGACAGCAGGCTGACATTCTTGTAGGGAACGGGGGTCGGGATGACTATCCGCTATGCCACACGGATGAGCCGGGTGCAGCCGTCGGCCATCCGCGAGCTGCTCCGGTTGGGCGCCGACCCGGAGATCATCTCCTTCGGCGGCGGCTACCCGGATCCGATGCTGTTCCCGGTGGCGGAGCTGGCGGAGGTGTATGCCGGGCTGCTGGTGCAAGAGCACGCCGGCGCGTTGCAGTACACGGCGTCGAACGGGCTGCCGAACCTCCGCGCTCAGGTCGCTGACCGGCTCATCCGAGACGGCATCTCGTGCACCGCAGCCGACGTACTGATCATCCAGGGCGGCCAACAGGGGCTGGATCTCGCCGCCAAGCTCGTGGTGAACGCCGGGGACGTCATCGTCACCGAGAATCCGACCTTCCTCGGCGCGCTCATCGCGTTCGCCCCGGCCGAGCCGCGATACGCGGCGGTGCGGACCGACGCCGACGGGATGGACACCGACCATCTCGCGGAGGTGCTGGCCAGCAACCCAGACGCGAAGATGATCTACACCGTGCCGGACTTCCAGAACCCGACCGGCATCACGATGAGCCTGGACCGGCGGCGCCGTGTGATCGAGCTGGCGAACGCGTATGGGCAGCTCGTCGTCGAGGACACGCCCTACCGGGCGCTGCGCTATGAGGGCACGGCGTTGCCGACGCTGAAGAGTTTCGACACGGAGGGCCGGGTGCTGCACCTGGGCAGCTTCTCCAAGATCCTGGCGCCCGGGCTGCGGCTCGGCTGGGCTGTGGCCAGTCCGGAGATCCTGGAGCGGCTAGGCCTGCTCAAGCTCGCCGCCGACACCCAGAACAGCACCTTGAACATGGCCGCGACGTCGAACTATCTCAGCCGCTACGACCTCGACGCCCACCTGGCACGGGCGGTCCCGGTCTATCGGCACAAGCGCGACCTGATGCTGTCGACGATGACCGAGCAACTCCCCGACGACGTGCACTTCACCGATCCGGACGGGGGACTCTTCATCTGGCTGACCTTCCCGGACGGCTTCGACGCGACCCGGTTCATGGCGGACACGCTGCTGCCGCAGGCCAAGGTCGCCTACGTCCCCGGTGCCACGTTCTTCCCGGTCGAGCAGCAGCCGAACCACGCCCGGCTCAGCTTTTCCGGCGTTCCGGACGATCGGCTCATACGCGGTGTCACCGAGCTCGGAAGGCTGCTGCACCAAGCTCGGTGACGCCGACCGGCGGTGGGCTTGCACCGCCACTATTCAGTGTTACTATCTACTGGTAGTCAGTAACGCTGAGTAGTCGAGGGAGGTGCGCCGTGGTCAAGCAGATGACGGAGATGCTCAAGGGCACCCTGGAGGGCATCGTCCTGGCGATCTTGTCCACGCGGGCCGCGTACGGCTACGAGATCACGGCCTGGCTGCGGGACCAGGGATTCGCCGACATCGCCGAGGGCACGGTCTACGCGCTCCTCGTCCGGATCGAGCAGCGGGGCTTCGTCGACGTGCAGAAGGTCCCGTCGGAGAAGGGACCGCCGCGCAAGGTGTACTCGCTCAACGCCCGGGGGCGGGAGTTTCTCGAAGAGTTCTGGAGGACGTGGAGCTTCCTCGCTGAACGACTGGAACAGCTCCATGAAGGAGGCAGGTAGGCATGGCCGCAGGCTGGATCGAGATGGTCACCGGATCGCTCGAACAAAAGAAGCAGTACCGCCGGTACAAGGCGAGGATCAAGCAGCTTCCTGGGAACTATCGCGCCGCGGCCGAGGCGTTGGAGCGGTACCTCATGTATGCCGGAGGGATCGCGAAGGGCGACGTCTTGGTCCGGATGTACGGCGACCTCGTGGACCTCTTCGAGCAGAGCGCTGCCAACGGCACCCCGATCCGCGACATCGTCGGCGACGACCCGATCGAGTTCGTCGAGGCGTTCATCGCGAACTACTCGGACGGCTCGTGGATCAACAAGGAGCGCGACCGGCTGACCAAGGCCATCGAACGTGCCGCCGGAGAAGACACGGGGAACGAAGGAGATCTCCGATGACGACGGAGCAAGCCCAGGCGATCCGCGTGCGGGGCCTGGCGAAGTCGTACAAGAAGTTGGAGGTGCTGCGCGGGGTGGACTTCGACGTCGCGCGCGGCAGCATCTTCGCCCTGCTCGGCTCGAACGGAGCGGGCAAGACCACGGTCGTGAAGATCCTGTCCACGCTGCTCAAGGCCGACGCCGGGAGTGCAAGCGTGCACGGCTTCGACGTCGCCACGCAGCCGGCGGGCGTACGGGAGTCGATCAGCCTCACCGGCCAGTTCGCCGCCGTCGACGAGGTCCTCAGCGGGCGGGAGAACCTCGTCCTGGTCGCCCGGCTGCGGCACCTCAAGGACCCCGGCCGCATCGCGGACTCCCTGCTCGAGCGCTTCGGGCTGGCCGACGCGGCCGCGCGCAAGGTGTCGACGTACTCCGGTGGCATGCGCCGCCGCCTCGACATCGCCATGAGCCTGATCGGGAACCCGCCGGTGATCTTCCTCGACGAGCCGACAACGGGGCTGGACCCCGAGGCGCGCAACGAAGTCTGGCAGGCGGTCCGGGAGCTCGCCGGGCAGGGCACAACGGTCATGCTCACGACGCAGTATCTGGACGAGGCCGAACAGCTCGCCGACCGGATCGCGATCCTCAACGGGGGCCGGATTCTCGTGAACGGCACCCTTCCCGAGCTCAAGCGGCTGCTCCCGCCCGCCACGGTCACCTACGTCGAGAAGCAGCCGACCCTGGAGGACGTCTTCTTCGCCATCGTCGGGAACGACGGCAAGGAGGCCGGCGCACTGGCCGCAACGGCAGCATCCGCCCAGCCGAGTGAGGAACAACGATGACCAAGCACTTCTTCAGCGACACCACCGTCCTGCTGGGACGATCCCTGCGTCACATCGCCCGCAGCATGGACACCATCATCACGACGACCATCATGCCGATCGCCTTTCTGCTGCTGTTCGTCTACGTGTTCGGCGGCGCGATCGAGTCGGGGTCGGACTCCTACGTGACCTACCTGCTGCCCGGCATCCTGCTGATCACCATCGCCTCGGGCATCTCCTACACCGCGTACCGGCTCTTCCTGGACATGAAGAGCGGCATCTTCGAGCGGTTCCAGTCGATGCCGATCGCGCGGTCGTCCGTTCTCTGGGCACACGTGCTGACCTCGGTGGTCGCCAACCTGATCTCGCTCGCGGTCGTCGTGCTGGTCGCGCTCCTCATGGGCTTCCGATCGGGGGCGGGCCTGCTGGCCTGGCTCGCGGTTGCCGGCATCCTGGTCGTGTTCACCCTGGCCCTGACCTGGCTTGCCGTGATCCCCGGCCTCTCGGCGAAGTCGGTGGACGGCGCGAGCGCGTTCTCCTACCCGCTGATCTTCCTGCCGTTCATCAGCTCGGCGTTCGTGCCCACCGCCACGATGCCCGGTCCGGTGCGCGCCTTCGCCGAGCACCAGCCGGTGACGTCGATCGTCGACGCGATCCGCGACCTGTTCACCTCGCAGCCGGTCGGCACCGGCATCTGGACCGCCCTTGCCTGGTGTGTCGGCATCCTGGTCGTCGCGTACGTCTTCGCGATGATCACGTACCGCCGCAAGATCTCCTAGCGCGATCGAGCGGCGCCGTGGCGGTGCGAGCCCTCGGCGCGACCGCCTGCACTTGGACCATGGCGGGTATGGGATCAATGAGGCCGTCGCGGCCGTCCGAGCTGGCAGCCCCCCGGTCCTTCGTCTCCTGGAAGTTGAGTTTCCCCGGTGTTTCCTGATTGGGACAGGCGGCGTTACCGCTGGTTCACCTAAGCCGGAAATGCTGCCAAGGCCATTTGTCTTTTCGAACCCGGAAGACGCCTGCGGTAGTCTCCGGATTTGGAGTGTCATGAGGGTCAATAGTCGCCAGCTGATGGGTCAAACTGCCGCCGCGTAGGCCGGGGTGGCAGCGTACGGGATCGGCGTTTCGGCCACGGAAACCATGATCAAGACGGCCGGCGTCCGAGCGAACGCTGCGTGCACGTTGCACGTCGTCGGGACCGCCGGTCTGGCCGACCCGGCCAGACCGAGCGGCGGAAACATCTACAACCGTCGGATCTGCGACGGTCTCACCGCCCTCGGTTGGCGGGTGATCCAGCACGTCGCGCCAGGGTGCTGGCCACGGCCCGATCGAGCGGCGGTGCATGCGCTCGGCCGGCTGCTCGCCGGCATCGGTGACGGTGCGGTCGTCCTGGTCGACGGCCTGATCGCATCGACGATGCCGGGAATCCTGGTCCCGGAGGCACGCCGGCTCCGCTTGGCCGTTCTCGTACACATGTCGCTGGGCGAGGCGCCGCCGAGCCATTCCGTTGCGCACGCTCATGTGCGTGAAGGAGCCGTGCTCTGCGCCGTCGAATACATCATCACCACCAGCTCGTCGACCCGTGAGGCGCTGCTGCGTCGCTATGCGCTGCCTCCGGAGAAGATCCATGTTGCGCAACCTGGGGTTGACCCGGCCCAGCTCGCTTTGGGGACAGAACGAGGAGGCGAGCTGCTGTGTGTCGCCCCGGTCAGCCCGCACAAGGGGCATGACGTCTTGCTCGCTGCGCTTGCCGCCACAGCGGATCTGCCGTGGCGGTGCGTCTTCGTCGGACCGCTCGACCGCGACCCGGTGTTCGTCGAGCGCTTGCGGCTCGAGGTCGAGGCAGCCGGAATCGGCGGCCGGATCAGATTTGCCGGGGTGCAGGTCGGCGACGGCTTGGCGTGCGCGTACGCGGCGGCCGACGTGCTGGTGCTGGCGTCACGGGCGGAGACGTACGGAATGGTGGTCACCGAGGCGCTGGCTCGAGGGCTGCCGGTCATCGCGACGGCGGTCGGTGGCCTGCCGGAGGCTCTGGGCCAGACAAGGGACGGGCGCCTGCCCGGGCTCTTGGTGCCACCCGAGGACAGCGTTCTGCTGGCGGCCGCGATCCGCGACTGGCTGGTCGACGCCGATCTCCGGTATCGCCTACGTGAAGCGGCGCGCGAGCGTCGGTCGACGCTGTCGGGCTGGGAGGCGGCGACCGATCGGATCGCTGGCATCCTCGCCGCCGCCGCGACGTCGGAGGCGGCGGTCCCGGACCAGGGGAAGACGATGGCTGGCGCTTAGGGCCGTCGCTGGGCGAATGAGGCACAGTGGACGGCATGGACATGTCCCATCTGCTGACTCTGGTGCTCGTGTTGCTCGGCGTCCTCGTCCTGCTGGGGGTCGCGGTCATCGGGTTCGTGATGTGGCGTTATCGGATCCCGCCGCGCGGGCTGATCGCGATGATCGGGGCTCTGGTCTACCTGGCGAGCCCGATCGACGTGCTGCCCGAGGCGGTGCTTGGACCGTTGGGCCTGCTCGACGATGCCGGCGCGGTCACCGCCGCCGCTGTCTTCGTCTACAAGCTGGTGACGGTCAAGAGGCGACTCGAGGATGCGGGTGTCAGGGTCCGGCGGAGGCCAGATTCGCTGGAGTGACCGCACTGCACCTGATTTGCGTGTTCGTACCCCAACTCGCCTGTCCGCCGAGGGCGGGCGACGGCTGATCACACCTGGGGGCCGGCGCAGGCATCACCGTGAGCTTGGTGGAGTGATCGCTTTCACCACGAGGCCGAGGACGCCATCGAGCGCTCGCTTGGCCTCGGCGGCGCTTCGGTCGTCCATGACGATCCGGTGCAGGGTGGCGACGATGGCGAGGGCCGCAGCCGCCGTGTCGGCGGTCGGAGGGACGCGTCCGAGGGCCTTTTCGCTTTCCAGATAGTCGGCCAGTGCCCGTTCGAGGTGCCTGAGATCCGGTGAGTGGTGGCCGTGCTGCTGCCGCAGCCGGACAATCACCGACGGGCGCGCCGTGAAGATGCTGTGGACGCCCAATACCGGCGATGCAAGCAGCTGGAAAGCGGCATGAGCGAGGTTGTCGGGCACCGTCGCCTGACCTGCCCGTCCCCGGATGTCCGCAACGTCGTGCAGCGCCGCGTGGAACCGTACGAGGACGAATTCGGCGAGGAAGTCGTCCAGGTCGCCGAAGTGATTGTGCAGAACCCCCTTGGCGCAGCCCGCCTCGGCGGTGATGGCGCGGCTCGACAACGCGCTCGGACCGTCGCGGAGGAGCAGCCGTTCCGCTGCCGCGAACAGCTGGTCACGCAGGTCCGGGATGGCAACGCCTCGTGGCATCCGACCTCCGGTCCTTGACTAGATGGGCGACTGCCCATACTGTATGGGCACACGCCCATACTAGTGCGTCACGGGAGGTCCGTACATGGAGCCAGTGATCCAGGCCAAGGGTCTCGCCAAGGCGTACCCGTCGAGCTCGGGAGACTTCCGTGCGCTCGACGATGTCGACCTCGAGATCGGCAGCGGTGAGCTCGTCGCGGTGGTCGGCCGGTCCGGCAGCGGTAAGACGACCATGCTGAACCTCCTCGCCGGCATCGACCGGCCAACGTCTGGCCAACTCAGGGTCGCCGGCGCCGACCTCCGGTCCCTCTCGGAGTCAGGACTGGCCAGTTGGCGCGGACGCAACGTCGGCCTGGTCTTCCAGTTCTTCCAGCTGCTGCCGACGCTCACGGTGGCCGAGAACGTCATGCTGCCGATGGACTTCGCTGGCCTCGTGCCGGCGGTCGACCGTCGCAAGCGCGCGGAGCAGCTGCTGGGCAGGGTAGGGATCGGCAACCAGGCCGACAAGCTGCCCGCGACGCTCTCGGGCGGACAGCAGCAGCGCGCGGCGATCGCGCGGGCGCTCGCCAACGACCCGCCACTGTTGCTGGCCGACGAGCCGACCGGGAACCTAGACTCCGCAACGGCGGACGCCGTCCTGGCGCTGTTCACCGACCTGAACGCCGAAGGCCGCACCATCGTCGTGGTCACCCATGAGCGCGACATCTCCTCCATCGTCGGCCGGGAGGTGACCCTCCTGGACGGCCACGTCGTGGCGAACGAGAGCGCCTCGGCGGGGGCGACCAGGTGACCAGCCTCATGACGGTCAAGCTGGGCCGAGACATCCGCGTGCTCTGGCCGAGGCTGGTGTCGATGGTGTTCGCCATCGCGGTCAGCCTGGCTGCCGTCGGCGCCGTGCTCTTCGCCTGGACGGCGAGCAGCCGGGAGAGCAGTGCCGCGTACGCGAGCACCGAGCCGGCGTCGGCGACGATCCTGCTCGACCAGGGCATCTCCGTGGAGAGGATGGCGGCGATCGTGGCCGCTGCGCGCGAGCGGCCGGACGTGATCGAGACGGCCGGCCGTGCCCAGTTCAGCACCACGGTCGAGGTCGATGGCATCCCGCGGGAGATACCGCTGCAGGTGTTCCTGGCGGCACCCGATGATCCGATGCGGGTGGCGAACTTCGAGGTGGAGCACGGCGGCTGGCCGCCGAAGGCCGGGGAGATATTCCTCGGACGGGACTCGCTCGCCCTGCTGGGGATTGCCGTCGGCGACACCGTACGGATCGTGACGCCTGCGGGTGATCCGGTGAGTCTTCGGATATCCGACACGGTCTACGACCCGAGCCTGTCGCCGGCTCCACAGGAACAGACGGCCCGGGCCTATCTGTCCACGGCGTCGATGCCCGGCCCGGTCCTGCTGGATCAGTTGAAGATCCAGGTCGCCGATCCGGGCCGGACCGCACCCACCGACAGCCGCGATACCGCGGCAGCCGTGGCCGGTGACCTCGGGAGCTGGCTGCAACGTCAGCACGGTCTGCCGATCCGGGAGATCCAGGTGCCGGAGCCGAACGCCCATCCGCACCAATGGCAGGCCGATGCGCTGCTGTCGTCGCTGCTCGCCGGCGGTGCGGCGGCCCTGCTGTTGAGCAGCCTGCTGGTCGCGAACATGCTCAACAACGTCTTCACCCAACAGATCCCCCAGATCGGCATCATGAAGGCGATCGGCGCCCGATCTCGACGAATCGCCGGTCTCTACCTGACGCTGACGCTGCTCGTCGCCTGCTCGGCCACGCTCCTGGCGTTCGGCCCTGCCGTGCTGCTGGGCCGCGTCGCGGTGGCCACCTTCCTCGGGTTCCTCGGCATCCAGCCGGCGAACCTGACCGCTCCCTGGTGGACGTACGTGGTCGTGATCGCGGTGGGTCTCGGGCTGCCACTTGTCATGGCGCTGGTGCCGCTGATCAAGGCCAGCCGCACCACCGTACGGGCGGCCATCGATCATCACGGATCGGGTTCCCCCGCGCGTGCGTACGGCGTTGCCGCGCGGCTGGGCCGGGTCCCGGGCCTCGACCGAAGCCTGTTGCTCGCGCTGCGCAACACCGTCAGGCGGCCGACACGGTTCCTGCTCTCGGCGGGCCTCCTTGCAAGCGCCGGCATGGTCTTCGTGGCGGGCATGTCGCTGAGCTCGGGCACCGCCGCGATAGCCGATGAGCAGAAGGCGGAACGAACGTGGGATGTCGACGTGCAGCTGGCGCGCCCCGTCCCGGTGCAGGACGTCACGACCTTGGTGGCCGGGCTGCCAGGTGTCAGTGGTGTCGAGGGCTGGAACGTCACGCCGGCCGGCGTTGCCGGGCCCGGGGAGATACCCGTCACCCGCACCTATCCCGACCAGGGACACGGCAGTGTCACGGTGACCGCTCTGCCGCCGGGAACCGCCGCAACGCTCGTCCCGCCCAAGCTGCTGAGCGGTCGCTGGCTGGCGCCGGGCGAAACCGGCGCGATCGTGCTCAACCAGATCACCCGCGACGCCACGGTGCCCGACGTGCGGCCCGGGGACGCGGTGCAGCTCATCGTGGGAGGACGGCCGACCACCTGGCGGGTCGTCGGCATCGTCGAGGAGCGAAGCCGTCGCGGCGGGGCGTACACCACGGCCGAGGGCTTCGGGGCGGCCACGGGTCGACCGCCTGCCGCGAACCAGTTGCGCGTGACCACCGCGAGCCATGACGAACAAGCCCGCCAGCAGGCGGCCAACGCCGTCGAGCAGGCTCTGACCGGCGCGGGAATCGAGGTGAGATCGGTCGCCTCGATCAGCCGCAGCGAGGCGATCTCCGCCGGGCACCTGGGCCCGGTCATCCTCATCCTGCTCGGGATCGCCCTTCCACTGGGCGTCATCGGCGTCATCGGCCTCGCGTCGACGATGAGTGCCAACGTGCTCGAGCGCACCCGGGAGTTCGGCATCATGCACGCCATCGGAGCCCGTCCCCGGATGGTCCGCCGTATCGTCGTCGCCGAGGGCGTCTTCCTCACCCTCGCCAGCTGCCTGGCAGCAGCTATTCCGGCGCTGGCGCTCACCGCCATTCTCGGCGCCGGGCTCGGCAACCTGTTTTTCTCCGCGCCGCTGCCGTACCGGATCTCGCCCCTGGCAGCCGGCATCTGGCTCGCAGCCGCCGTCCTCGGCGCCTTGCTCGCCACCGAAGGAGCGGCCGCTCGAGCGTCCCGCCTCACCGTCCGCGAAGCCCTCGCCTACCTCTGATGGAGCGCCACATGCCCGACTTCGACCGCGACACCTCGGGTGGCCGACGCTGGCTCAAGATCACCGGAATCGTCGTGGCTCTGCTGCTCCTGCTGGCGGTCGTGATCATGCTCGTATCCGGTGGCGAGCATGGGCCACGCCGCCACAGCCTGGACGCCGGAAACGATCGCATCGACGGCCTCCCTGCTGGGCCGTCCCCGGCACTTCTCGGTGCCATCGTCCGCGCGGCTGTTCCTCGTCATCTCCAGCTAGGTCCGTAGGGACCAACGGCCACGAGATCCTTGGGCGGCCCGAGCCCGCGCCGATCCGAGGTCGGGTGCTCAGCGCCTGGTCTCGTACCTGGTCAGGAGCACACCGTCGGGAAACGTCCGGGTCTCCACCAGGCTCAGGTTCACCCAGTTGTCCAGGGGCGTGAAGAACGGCGTGCCGCCGCCCACCAGGACCGGGTAGGTGACGAGCACGTACTCGTCGATCAGCCCGGCCCGCATGGCCGCCGCGGCGAGGGTGGCGCCCCCGACGTCCATCGGACCGCCGTCCTCCGCCTTGAGCCGGGTGATCTCGGTGACAGCGTCGCCGGTGACCAGGCGGGTGTTCCAGTGGACCGAGCTGATCGTGGAGGAGAACACCACCTTCGGCATGTCCCGCCAGCGGCGGGCGAACTCGACCTGCGCCGGTGTGGCGCCAGGCTGCTGGTCGGCGGTCGGCCAGTGGGAGCTCATCGTCTCCCACAGTTTCCGCCCGTACAGCGCAAGGCCCGTCATCCCCACCCGGTCGGACCACCACTGGAACAGCTCGTCGCTCGGCAGGCTCCAGCCGAGGTCGTCGCCGGGCGCGGCGACGTAGCCGTCCAGGGTCAGGTTCATGCCAAAGGTCAGTTTCCGCATGGTGTCAGGCTCCCGTGAGTCGGTATCCGGCGCAAAGCCCAACGGGCGGAGACCTCATCAGACAGACCACACCGAGGGCGGTGACCACCGGGCCAGACGCATGCTGCGAGGAGCCGCCTCAGCAGCGTCATCCACCCACCCTTGTTGGCGGGCGCGGCGGAAGGATGCCGCAGCGCTTACGTGCGGATGGAACGCGCGGAAATGTGTACTGCGGGCGAGGAGGCCCGATGGATTTGCTGGAGACAGCCAAGTGGCCGGGTCGCATCGTCTCCGGCGGCTGGATCGGAGGGGCGGCGGGACCTATCCGTCGGTTGAGCTCGCAACCGGTCGGACTCTTGGCCGGGTGGACGCAGCTTCGGTCGACGATGTGGACGAGCCGTCCGGTTGGAACCATGATGAGAGGCAGGCTGGTCACGCCCGGCTGGCCGGCACCTTTCAGGTGCGCGCAAAGGTAGCCGGGCTCGTACAGCTTGCCGACGCAGGGTTGTTGCCAGTGGCGTAGATCGTGGAAAATGCAACCACCCATACTCGGAGAGCTAATGTCTCAACTGCCCCCCGCTGCCCGCGACGAGGAACCGCGTGGCGATGCTCCGCGTCCCCAGCAACCCGGGCAGCCGCCTTGGCCGCAACCACCGCAGGAACCGTCCCAGCCGTTCGCGCCGCCGTACCCGCAGCAGTATTCGCAGCCGGCCCCATGGTCCCCGATCGAGCCGCCGTTTCTGCGATATGCGCATCAGTCGTTCAGGTCGGTTGGTGGGGTCGGCACCGCGGTCTCCATCCTGATTTGCCTTGTTTCGCTCGCTCAGGCGGTTCTCGCCGCGTCGTGCTGGTACACCTACATTGTCGTCAAGGATTATGTCGAGGGTCCGGTCAAGGATCCCGACCGCCTGGATCGTGCGGATCTCGTTTGGGTCCTGGCCCTAGGCGGATTCGGGCTCGCGGTGTTGGCCGCGGGGATCGTGTTCATTGTCTGGCTCTGGCGGGCCCGGGTTAATGCTGAACTCTTCTGCTCTGGACAGCACCAGCGCGGTCGCGGCTGGGTGATCGGTGGCTGGTTCTGCCCGGTGGTCTTCTTTTGGTTCCCCAAGCAGATCGTCGACGACGTGATCGCGGCCAGCGACCCGCGTACACCCTCGCTGCTCCCAGACCTGCGTCGCATCCCTCGCCATGGCCTGGTGCTGGCCTGGTGGCTCACCTGGGTCGCCACCTCGGTTCTGGGCCCCGGGGGCACATCTGATCTCGCCGCCGACGTGCAGAATGTCAACGACCAAGCGGTCGGTGCGAGCGTTGCCACGCTTGGCGTCGTGTTGACAGCCGTCTGTGCCGTGCTCGCCATCCGAGTGGTACGTCTGGTCAACCGCCTGCAGATGTCTCGGCCGTGGACCCCCTGGTGGGCCACCGATCGCTCGACCGTGCCGGCAGGATGGTGGAGAACCGAATGACCGACAGCGAGACTCCAGTTCCGAAGACAGCTATCGGCCGGCACAGCATCTGAGCATAGATTCCGTCCGGACTCGGCGGGCCTCGATCAGATGAGAGCTGGATATCCCGGGCGGCTTGGGAGGCCGCGAATGGCGCAAGCGCGCTAGCCCGGATGGGCGCGGTCACTCATGTCGCCCCCGTGTCGGTCGCCCGGATCGCAGTCTGCAGGGATCAGTGACTGTTCGATTTCACGCAGAGTTGTCGGGCCGATCTTGTCTTTGGCGTGGTTAGACCTCGATCCTTCAGGTATGGATCTCGGACGGGATGGACACCAGAGAGGGGCTGGCGTCGGAACAGGTTTCCAGGAAAAGCAGCTGCGTTTGCCCGACGGGCGGATGCTGCGCTGCGTGCTTGCCGGCGACGGCAAACCACTGGTCGTGTTCGAGGCCGGCATTGGGGCTGGCGCATCGATGTGGGTCACGGTGCAGCGGCGCGTTGCTGAACGGACACGCACGCTCTCTTACGATCGTGCCGGCTATGGCAGCAGCGACGACGATAGTCAGCCGCGGTCGTTGGAGCGGCTGGCCGGCGACCTGGCCGCGATACTGGAGATGGTCGAGCCGAACAGCTCGCCCGTGGTGGTGGGCTCGAGCATGGGAGCGTCGATCCTGCACGTATTCGCCGAGGCACATCCGGAACGTGTGGCTGGGCTGGTTCTGGTCGATGCGGCCGTGGGAGACGTCTTGCGAGATCGGCAGCTCCGAGTTGTCAGGACCATGTTCGCGATCCTCGCGACGCTTTCTCGCGTCGGCCTCCACAAACCACTGCGGAGGGCGATGGTCAGAGCCGCCACCGCTGGGATGCCGACTGCCGACCGTGAGCTGCTACTTCGGGACCTGACCGCGAAGCGCACCCTTAGAGCGGCGGCACGCGAGGCGAGGCAGCTTAGCCAGGTGCCGACGCTCGCCCAGATACTGGCCGGACTGCCCGACATCCCGGTCGGCGCTGTGGTCGGCGAGCGAGCCGACCGGGGAGAGGTCAAAGGACGGGCCGCGATGGTCGATTTGTTTCGCAGCGCAATGCGATCGCATCCCCGCGGTCGCTTTGTCGGCGCGAGCCGCAGTGGCCATTTCATCCCATGGCAGGAGCCTGAACTCGTGGCGGAGGCAATTTGGGGAATGGTGCAGACCGTACGGGGCAACGACGCCTAGCGAGCTCAGATGGAAATGTTCACGAGTCGACCGATGGGCGAGCCGAGGATCTCCGCCCCAAACACGGCCATAAGTGGAGTAGCCGGGAACTCGGTGCATCAGACACACCTATGTGGCCTGGCCCAGCTGCCGGGCTGTCATGAGAGCAGCCAATAGACCTCCGTCCACTGCTGGTCCGGATCGTCGCTGTGCGGTCCGTAGATTTCCCAGCGGACACCACTCGGCTGGTGACCGTGCACACTGCACCAGGCGAGAACGGCGTCGTGAGCCGCCCCTACATCGCCGAAAGAGCCACGATGGATTGTCATGGCCGCGGTCCCGGCAGGCAGCGCGGACGCCACCACACGCCCGGTGAGCGGACACGGCTGATCGAGCAGGACACCGACCTCTACGTTCGGTACACCGTCCAGGTAGAGCATGATGTTGCGGCATCCCCGATAGATCTCGCCCGCCCCCAGGCAGTTCCACACCTCATCAAGAAGCTGGCCCCACAGCGCGGGGAACTCCTGCCATGTCGTCGCAGCCGCAACGACGGCAGTCCGGTGGGACGCGACATCAACGAGGCTCGTCTCGTAGTCCACCCGACCATCATCGCTGGGGTCATGGGTGAGCACCCGGCCGCGATCCGGATTCTGGCGAGGAGCTGATCTTTCGCGGACCGCTGGCCTCGCATCCTTGGCAGTCCGGTCGGCCCTCGGCGCGGCCACGCCAATCGTGACGATCATTCGCAACGACACCCTTCACCCCTGGGTCGAGCAAGCCTTCGGAAAGCCGATGGACCAGATCATCAAGAACCTTCGCTCCACTATGGACTTCCTCGAGCCGCGCATCGTCCAGATGCGGCGACTGCTCGACTCGTCTCCGATGCCCAGGAGCGCGCCACCTATAGGTCGCATGGATCAAACCGCAGCAACTAGAGCACCGTCAGGCAGCGGCCCACGCGAAAATGCGAAGGCTCGCGGCTGAAGTGGCCTGGGCGCTGAACTCGTAACTCGGCTCGAGTTGACGTGACAACGACGGCTGACGTGTATCGGGGCTGCGTCGCTAGGCTCTAGATAGACTGCTCGGTACGCATTCTTTGCGAATCAGAAGAGCCCCGGGAGGTATCGCGTCCGGAAGGGGCGGCGATGGCTGGAAAGATTTGCGACGTATGTGGCGCGGAGAACGAGCCGGGAGCGTCTTTCTGTATCTCCTGCCACTCCTATCTGGCTTGGGACGAAACGGGCCTCACAGTGACCGGTCCGCCGACTGCGGGGCAGGGTCATTCGACGCCACGGACGCAGCGGCGCGCCCAGCTCCGCGACGCTGACGAGCTGTTCCAGGTCTTCGCCGAGCAGTCCGCGGTGACCGTCCCGATTGCCGGCGAGCCGACCAGCTTTACCGTGCAAGTGAAGAACACCTCCAGCATCGTCGACGGCTTTTCGATCGATGCTCCGACGCCGCCGTGGTTGGCGGTTCAATCGACCCAAGTGGATCTGCTGCCGGGCACCTCCGGCGCGCTGTCGGTGACGATGCGGGTGGAGTCGCAGACCCTCGTCCCGGCCCAGCAGTTGCAGTTGGTGCTGCGGATCAAGTCGTCCAACCAGGCGCCGGCGCAGCAGGAGCTGCCGGTGATGGTGACGGTGCCGGTGATCGATGTTCCGGTACGGCTGCAGCCGTCGCCTCGCCTGCTGCGGGTCCGGGATCACGAGACGGGGGAGTTCACCGTTTCGGTGGACAACACGAGCAGCAACCGGCCGGTGCGGCTGCGGTTCTCCGGGACCGATCCCGAGTTGGCCGTGCGGTATCACTTCGACCCGCCCGTGCTCGACGTCGGGCCGGCGACGACGGGATCGGTACGGGTTGTGGTCGTTGCGCCGAAGCCGCCGCCGGGGGAGGACGTGACCCGCTCGCTCACCGTGACGGCGAATGACGGCACGCGCAACGTCGAGGCGCCGATCACCTTCCAGCAGTCCGCCAGTGTCTCGGCGATGGCGACGCTGGCGCTGCGGGTGGAGCCGAGCATCGTA
>Ga0081539_10000464_pt1 | contig 85930 bp, 65 predicted proteins | sample TabmetS4T2R2_FD_71023 | JGI IMG/M metagenome (GOLD analysis project Ga0081539, IMG submission 71023) | Tabebuia heterophylla rhizosphere microbial communities from the University of Puerto Rico - S4T2R2 | ecosystem: Host-associated > Plants > Roots > Rhizosphere ...
CTGGGTCCACGGCGTCTGCTGCGGCGGCCACGTCTGGGCCTGCGCCGGCTGCGTTCCAGGCGGTTGAAACTTCATCGCCGGCCGCGGATACGGACACGTCAACTTCCGACCGGCTGTTTCGGATTCAGGTTCGCCCTGTTCCCAGATGCCAACGGTTCCCACCATGTATCCGACCGCGGGGTTGTCGACCGCCTGGCCCTGCGAGAACGATGCGTAGAGATTCGCGTTGATGATCTGCGGCTCGACCTCCCAGATCCGGAAGCGCACGACGATGCCTGCCGCGGCGCGCGCCGCTGTCAGGAATGTCCGCAGCGCCGGTGACTGCAGCGAGGCGTCGGCGGGAATCGCCGACGCGGGGATCGCGAACTGCATCATGCAGCCGATACCGACGAAGTTCTGCTCGCCGCCATACGAGCCGAATGTGCTGAAGAAGTTCAGCCAGTTCTGAAAGGCGCGCGTGTCGTGGTCGAAGGTCACAGTGGCAATGCTGGGGCCGGTGCCGCCGCCACCGTCGTAGCCGGTGGGTCCGAACTGAAAGCCACCGATCCATAGTTGCGTCGTCACGAGACCGGTCGGGTCGAGATCGCACAGCATCGCCGTGCCGCGCCGCATCGGATCGCTCGACGCGCTGCCGAGGAGCTCGACTGCCTGGCCGATGAGCGGGTCCTGGCCCTGTGTCAACACTTGTCCGGGGCCCGTCACAATCGACGTGACCTGCGCGCCGTCGAATGTCGTCGTATAGTCGCCGTACAGGTTCCAGCCGGAGCGGATGAAGGGAAAGCACTGGTTCTGATTCGGATAGCCCATCGTGACCTGCTCGCGCAGGTAACTCCGGACCTGATCGTCGGTCATCGCTGACGTGATGTCGGTCCCGAACGTATCGCTGTCGCGGTTGACGATCGCGGGCATCACGTCGTCGTTATTCGCGGTGCAGGGGTTGGTGGTGAACGCCCCTTTGAAGTTGATGCGGGGAAACGAGAGGATGCTCATCGCGCGCTCCCTGACGCGCTGGCGGACTTCGCTTCCGCCAGCAGGAAGGAGTAGTCGGAGGACAGCTTGCTCGATGCCGTGCGCGCCGTGAAGTGGCAGTTGATGCAACTGCTCTCGACGACGTAGGTCTCCATCGTCACGTTGGCCATCAGGCCAGGCGTCGGGTTACCAACGGGGAACCGACTCGGGGTCTGCGGCCATTGGATGTCAATCAACTGGTAGTACTGGAACGGAGAGCCCGAAACAGCGCCGAGCGCCTGTTGCCAGGCCTGATTGGCCGTGCCCGCCGCCTGTCCGATCGGGATGCGGCGAACGACCTGCGTCGGGATGCCCGTGGGAATGCCGTTCTTCTCCGTGCTCTGGTTGGGCGGGCACATGGCGACGACGCAGTTCGGGTTGTAGAGGGAGAACGGCCCGCTATAGCCGGATGCGGCGGGAGTCACGTTGTCGACTTGTTCGAAGGTTGCCCACGTCCACTGGGGTCGCGTCGCTGTCTTCTGCGCAATATGGAGACCGACGAGGCCCAGTGTGCCCACGACACACGTCGGCGGGTTCGGACCGAATTGCGGCGTGTAGATGTAGGCCTTCTGCGTGAAGTAGCGGCTGGTCACCGACGACGGCTCGTTCGGCATGATCTGACGCCACGACGCTTTCACTTCCATGACGCCTGGAGGAAAGCTGACCCGCGTCGCGGCGTCCTGGCCTTGCGTGTTGTAGAACTGCGAGGCGACGATGGCGTCGAAGATCGTCTGGTTCTGGCGGACCTCGTAGCGCACCAGGTTCTTGTTCTGATCGGTCAAGGTGCCACCGACCGCTTGCTTCGCCTGTTGAAACGAGGCGTTCATGACGCCGCCTGGGACCTTTGACGTGCGCGTGAGGACGACGCTCATCCGCGTGGCGCCGGCGCCGGTGCATTGCGAGGGGAGCTGTCCCCCGTAGTCGTTCCAGGGCTCTGGCGTCTTTCCGTTCGGGTAAAAGATCTCGTCCGGCGTCTTCCACGTGTGCCAGACGACATCGCCCTCCTGGCCAATCATCTTGCTCGTGTCGGGCACGCCGCGCATGCCCGCGAGCGCCGGCCAGTTGAGCGCGACGAACTGCTGCCACGCGAACGTGACCGCATCGGCTTGCGTCGGCATGGGAGGCAAGTCGCTTGGAACAGTGGGGGATAACTGTGGGCCGGATGTGGCGCCAGCCGCGGGACTCGGTGCTGCGCTTGGCGTGCTGATCGCCGCCGGTGCTGGAGAAGGACTCGGCTGCGCTTCGTTGCCGGGTTGAGGCGCCGACGAATTGCAGGCCGCCAGGGCGAACGAGAACGCGACTGCGATCGAGCGGGGGAATTTCATTGGCGACTCCTGGGCCGCCTGAAGGCGGCCCCTACGACGGCAATACTCGAGGGCCGCCTGAAGGCGGCCCCTACGGCGGCAATACTCGAGGGTCGCCTGAAGGCGGCCCCTACGACGGCAATACTCGAGGGTCGCCTGAAGGCGGCCCCTACGGCTGCAATACTCGAGGGTCGCCTGAAGGCGCGGCCCCTTCGACTGCAATACTCGAGGGTCGCCTGAAGGCGTGGCCCCTTCGACTGCAATACTCGAGGGTCGCCTGAAGGCGGCCCCTCCGGCTGTCGCATCGCGGCAGCCGTGCGTCTAATCCCGCGACGACGGATGTGGGAGCCGCCTTTAGGCGGCCCGGCCCTCAGCAAATCAAAACGAGAGATTGACTCCGGCGCGGAGCGCGCGCCCCGCGCCCGGTCGCGCGTACGGCACAACCCTCCCGCGCAGATCCGTGAGGGTCAGCCCGTATTCTTCGAACCGATTGTTCGTCACGTTCATCGCATCGATGAAGAAGGTCTGCCGCCGGAACGATCGCCGCACCCGCAGATCGCATGTCGCGGGCCCATCGATCGCGAAGACGTTCGCGTCATCGAGGAAGCCGCCCCACGAATGCAGGCATCGCGCATACGCGCCAACGGCCCACGGCAGCCTCACATCAGCGGACGCCACGAACCGATGCCGAGGGATGTTCTTCAACTGCTCGTCCGATTCAGTGGTCACGCGGGTCAGCGTGTATTCGATCCCCGGACGAACGCGCCGCCACGCGCGCTCGGCCTCCAGCTCCACACCGCTGTGACGGCTGCGACCGATGTTGCCGTAGCGGAACGTGCGGACGTCGAAATCGATCTCGTCGTGAACGCGCATCGTGTAGACGAGCGCGCTCCATCGCGCCACGCCGGAGGTCTGCGAGATGCCCGCTTCGACGTTGCGCGCACGCTGTGCAACCAGGGCGCGGTTGGAAATCGTGATCGTTCCACCGCGGAAGTCGGGATAGGGTCGCGGATCGAAACGCTGATCGAGTGTTGGCGCCTTGAACGCGCTCGACGTCTGCACGAAGGCAGAGAGCGTTCCGCCCTCCGTCAACTGCACTGCAAGCCCGGCACGGGGTGACCAGGCGTGCTGGTCCGGAGCCGTGGCCACTCCGACGAAGCCGTTGTCGGCGACACGGTCCCATCGCGTTCCAGCGGATAGACGCATGCGCGTCACCGGTGTCCACGAGGCGGAGGTGAAGAACCCGACGCGGTCGCGGTGTCCAGTTGCCGCGCTGTTCAACGCGCCGAGGCCGCCGGCCGCGTTTACCGCGTGATAGGTCGTGTCGAGATGCTCCCGGGCGGCGTCGATGCCCGCGTGGACCGATCCCGGACGCGCGGTGCCAAAGGCACGTTCGGTTTCACCGGTCACGCCAATCGCATTCGTCGAGAGATCGCGCGCGCGCGAATCGCCGAGGCCAGGGATCAACGGGATGGTGCGAATGCCGTCTTCGTCTCGCGTCGATGCGTAGACACGGGCCAGCGGCTGCCATCCCGTCGTCGGGGCGCGCAGCGTCAACGCGGTCGTGAACGTGTGGCGGTCGGTCCGATCATGTGCGTACAGCGGATCGGAGGCTGTGGGATCGATGGCCAACGCCGTACGCGAGAGCCAGCCGGGATCGTCGCGCGTCCAATCGTCGCCGGCCGCCGTCCACCGCAACGCGACGGCTCGTACGGTTCCATCCAGGCTTCCGCCACCGGCGAACGTATGGCCGCTCGAGTGTGTGAACGCACCGTCGGTCCGACCGCCCATGCCATGCACGTTGAATCTGACAGGGCCGGCCGGGCGTCCGTATGAGGCATCGCTCGTTATCGTCGAGAACGATCCGGCGCCGACGTTCGCCTGTCCACCAGCCGCCGATCGATCGGTGAACACTTGAATGACGCCACCCATTGCGGCATCTCCGTAGAGCGATGCGCCCGGTCCGCGCAGCGCTTCGACACGCCGAATCGACGACACCGGCAGCAGCGACCAGTCGACCAGACCCGACTCGACGTCCGCGACCGGAACGCCGTCGATCAGCAGACGCACGTACTCCGCTTCACCCGCGCCGAAGAACCCGCGGGCCGACACGACGGGTCGTCCGCCATGGAACTGCCCCTGCGCCGTCTGGAAGCCGCGCAGCAGCGAGATCGCCTCGGCGGCGTGGAGCACCGGCGCGCCGACGAGCGCGGCGGCATCGATCCCGGTTGTCGATGCCGGCGTGAGTGTGTTCTGGGAAGGTGCGCGTTCCGGCGTGACCACGACCTGCGAGTGAAATCGCGGTGTGGCGTCGGCCTGCGGATCTGGCGATGCGGGCGTTTGTGCCGCGCCCGACCACACAGTCCCTTCGAGGATCAGCGCAACGAGCGCAGCAAGACTGCGGCTTTTTGCGCAGGAAATCGGTGTCACGGGGAGTGTCCGATTATAGTGCGCAGTGAACCACGGAGATCACAACACGGAGTTCACGGAGACGAACTTCAATAAGAATCTCCGTGTCGCCGAGTAGCGTGGCCCTCCGTGGTGTGCGGTCACGGTGAGCGCCTGGTTCAATTCCACACGCGATCGACCGGCTTGCTGACCAGGAAGTCGGGATTGGCACCCGGCTTCGGGCGGAACTTCTGCACGCGCCCGCTGTCGACTTCGGCGACATACAGGTTGCCTTCCTGGTCGACGCTCATCCCATGCACGCCCCACAGCGCGCCGGGGAACATGCCGAGCGTGCCCCACGAGTAGAGCAGATGTCCCTGCTGGTCGTACTTCAGCAGCTTGTGCGTGCTGCGATCGAAGGTCCAGATGTTCCGGTCCTTGCCGATGTAGAGCAGGTGCAGACTGGACGGGTCCGCATCGATGCGCCAGTCGTACTGGAACGTGCCGTTCTCGTCGAACACCTGCACGCGATGGTTGTTGCGGTCGTTGACGAACACGCGCCGTGACGTCGGATCGACCGCCACGCCGTGCACGTTGTTCATGTAATTGGGCCGCTTCTCATTCGGCGGATTCCCCTTGATGCCCCACTGCTTGACGAACTTGCCGTCCTTGTCGAACTTGGCGACGCGCGTGCCAGTGTAACCGTCGGAGACGAAGAACGTTCCATCAGGCAGCCAGTCGATGAACGTCGGCCGGTTGAAGTGCGTCGCGTCGGCGCCTTCCTGTTCCGGCGTGCCGATCGTCTGCACCAGTTTCTTGCCGTCGTGGGTGAACTTGTAGATCACCTGCATGTTGTCGTCGACGACCCACACGTGCTTCTCGGGATCGTACGGACTGATGTAGACCGAGTGCGGCCGGCGCAGCATCGAGTCCCACTGCGTCCACGTCTCGATGATGTTGCCGTTGGCGTCGGCGATGACGATGCAGTGTTCCCATTTGGCGTCGACGCCAAGCTTGCGATACGGAGGCCCCTTGATGCCCAGCTCGTCGTCCTTGCCTTCCCACGCCGTCATCCACTTCCGGACGTCCTGATCGGTGCCGCCGGTACCGGGCAGCGACGCCTGCGTGGCATCGCGCCACAAGCCGGCGACGGGGAAGCTGATGCTCGGGCCCGCTTGCGGGAGCAGCATCGCCTTCGGCGGGTCCATCTTGGGCAGCTCGCCGCGGAACAGCATGATCACGCGGTTGGGACTCTCGGCGAAGACGCCTTGACCTGCGCCGTACGTCCACTTCTCGTTGCCCGGAAGCGTGCTGATGTCTTTGGGCCAGCCTTTCACCACGTCGTACGGACCGGTCAGGTCCTGACTGCCCACGGCGCCCGGCACTGCGGCAAAGCCGCGTCCCGGCGCCGCCGGCGCCTGCGCCGGTGACTGTGCGTCCACATCTCTGCCCTGCATCCACCAGCCGAAGCCGGCACCGACCGCGAAGATTGCGATGACGAGAACGACGTTGCGCATAAGCTCCTCGATAATTGCCGCGCGGACCGGGAGGCGGGGTGCTTGTGGTCCGCGGGCGCGCGCAGATTGTGCTTCAACTGCGACGTCTGGCCAAATACGATCCCGAACCGAGGACCCCTCATGACCTTCTCGCGTCGTGACTTTCTTGGCACTGCGGCAGGCACAGTGCTTGGCACTGCGGCCGGCAACTTACTCGCCGGCGTCTCAGGCGCAACGGTTCGGGCAGATGCGTTCGCGCAGGCTCCGGCGGCCGGTGGTACCACAGCCTCTGCCGATCAGGAGATCGTGCTGACCAACGGCCGCATCCACACCATGGATGCGCGCAACAGCGTCGCGCGTGCGGCGTCGATCCGCAATGGCCGGTTCGTTGCGGTCACCGCGAACGCCACGGCGATACGCGCCGGTGCCCGCGTGATCGATCTGCGTGGACGCACGGTCGTGCCCGGCCTCGTCGAACCGCACGTCCACATCGTCTCGCTGGCGAATCGGCCCGGCTATCACACGATCCTCGAGAACACGCGATCCATTCGTGAGGTGCAGGAGGCGCTGGCCGCACGCCGCAAGGATGTTCCGGCGGGTCAATGGATCACGTCGATGGGTGGCTGGCATCCTAATCAGTGGACCGAGCATCGGCATCCCACACGTCAGGAACTGGACGAAGCGGTATCGGACCGGCCGGTGTTGCTCTACGAGCGGTTCACCGGACCGTGCGCAACGAACAGCATGGGCAAGGCGTTCTTCGACATGATGGACGCCTCGGCGCCTGTTCATCCCGACGTCAAGCCGATCAAGGTGGCCGAGAACGGCGCGATCGTGGCGGCAGGCTTCGCGGGTGGCGGACCATCGGCGAGCGCGCTCTTTCACCTGCGGCGCCTGCAGACGTCCGATGACAAGCTGCGCAGCACCACTGATGCGATGCGCTACGCGGCTGTCGTCGGTCTCACCGCGCATCTCGACCAGGTCCTGTTTCCGACACCCGGGCCGCTGCATCCCGCACAGGTCCTGTCGAACCTCGATCACTATCGGATGTACGACCCATGGTTCGCGCTGCACCGGCAGGGCAAGTCGATCGTCCGCCTGCAGACCAACTTCCTGCACAACCAGAGCGATCCCGAACTGCCGGAGCTGAAGGAGCGGCTCAGAAATCAGTTCGAGTACTTCGGCGACGACATGCTGATGACCGGTTCGATCGGCGAGTGGGCCGCACCGCTCGGTTCAGGCGCGGCATGGCGCAATGCGCAGCGGCTGGTCGCACAGGCCGGATGGCACAACGAGAACAGCGTGCAGGATCTGGCCAGCCTGACGCAGGTCGTGGAGGCGTACGAAGCGGTCAACAAGGAATTCGACATCACGTCCAAGCGATGGGTGGTGCATCACGTGCCCGTCGTCACCGCGGATCTCCTGTCGCGATTGCGTGCGCTGGGGTGCGGCGTGCAGATGGCGGCGTTCCGCTGGGTTACCTCGAACGATCCCAAGGTGATCGTCGGCGCGCCGTTCAGGACGATCGCCGATCACGGCATTCAGGTAGGCATCCACGGCGATGGCGTCCACATCGCGCCGCTCAATCCGTGGTTGCAGATCTACTTCGCGACGACCGGCGTCAATTCGTTCGGCGATCGCGTCAACGGCGATCAGCAGCTCACCCGACAGGAAGCATTGCGGCTGTTCACGCGGAACAACAGCTGGTTCCTGCGCATGGAAGATCGCATCGGTACGATTGAACCAGGGAAGCTTGCGGATCTCGTCGTTCTCGATCGCGACTACTTCGCGGTGCCGGATGTCGAAATCAAGCAGATCCGGTCAGTGCTGACGATGGTCGGCGGAAGAATCGTCCATGACGCCAAGGTGCTGTCATGACAAGGGCCAGGGTCACGTTCGCAATTGCCGTCGTTGTTGCAGCGGCGATCTGGAGCAGCCATGACATCGTGGGGCGGACCTTGTCAGGTCCGCCGCAAAACAAGCCACTCAGGCTCTACGTCTTCGACGGGGGCGTGCTCGAATCGGATCCGGCGCGCTATCGACTGACGCCGCAGGACGTGAAGACGACGCAGTTGTCGATCGCGGCGTTTTTGATCGTGCATCCGAACGGAACGGTGCTCTGGGACACCGGCGCCATATCAGATGATTCGTGGACGCCGACTGGCGCTCCCGTTGTTCGTCGTCTGACGCTGTCGAATGGGCAGGCGCGGCAGGTGACGATCCGCAAGCCACTGAACGCCCAGCTGATGGCGGCCGGATATGCGCCGCGAAATGTCACGTATCTCGCGCTGTCGCACTATCACTGGGATCACGTGGCCAACGCGAACGGCTTTGCGGCGTCGACATGGCTCGTGCCGACGATCGAGCACGACGCGATGTTTCCGTCGCCGGCACTCGAGCCGCCGCAGCCATCGATGTTTGCCGGGCTCCAGAACACCAAGACCGTGCTCGTCGACAAGGACGACTACGACGTGTTCGGCGATGGAAGCGTGGTGATCAAACAGGCGCGGGGACATACGCCGGGTCATCAGGTCCTCTACGTGAAGCTGGCACGGACTGGAGGAGTCGTGCTGGCCGGCGATCTGTATCACTATCCGGAAGAGCGGTCGCTCAATCGGCTGCCGACGACCGAGTTCAACGAGCAGCAGACGCGAGCGTCACGCGACGCGCTCGAAGCGTTCCTGAAGCGCACGGGCGCGCAGCTCTGGATTCAGCACGACCTGACGGCGCACAACAAGCTGAAGAAGGCGCCGGAGTACTACGATTAGGCCTACGGCCTACGGCCTACGGCCTTCGGCCCTGGACGGGCTCTCGGCGTTGGTCTCTGGGCCGTCGGCTTTCGCTCTGCTCGAGGCAACGTAGGGGCCGCCTTTAGGCGGCCCTTGGGTCTTTGATTTGGGATTTCATCGCGTCGAGGTGGATTCAATGAAATCGATCGCAACTGTTTTGCTGGGGTCTTGTGTCCTGGGTTCCGCATTGCTCTTCGCGCAGAATCAGGCGCCGCGGTTGCCACCCGCGGCGCCGAACGCCCCGGCTCCGTCGGTGCAGGCGCCCGCCGATCCCGGCTATGCCGCGTTGATCGCGATGTGCAAGACACCGCCGCCGGCGCCCGGCGCTCGTGGCGGTGGCGGCGGCGCTCGCGCTGGTGGACCACCGCCCGCGCCCACAGGGGAGCAGCCCTACAACGTGACGGAAATTCCCGGCGTCATCGCCGCGGGTCAGAAATGGAAGTTCCTCTGGCAGCAGGCGGGGAACAACGGCGATGGGATGGTCGGGACCAGCGACGGCGTGATGATTGCGCAGAACGATAGCAGCGCAGTGCTGAAGGTCGATAGCGCAGGCAAGACATCGGTTGCCTACATGAACACGCACACCGGTGGTGCGCTGTCGATGAGCCCCAAGGGCGCGCTGTTCATCGTCGAGCGTGGCCTGCGGCAGCGTATCGAGCAGCTGACGCCGCAGCGACGCGTGCATGCCGACATGTTCAACGGCGACCCGCTCGATTGCATCGGCGGCGTGATCAACGACATCACCGCCGACAGCAAAGGCGGCGTCTACTTCACGATGGGAGGGCTCTTCTACGCGGACAAGACCGGCAAGGTCACGCGATACGGCGAGAACCTGAACACGAACGGCGTGATCCTCAGCGCCGACGAAAAGACCCTGTATGTCACCAACGGCGCATTCGGCGCGCCCACCGGGGCGGTCGCCGCGTTCGACGTGCAGCCCGATGGATCGCTCACCAACCAGCGCGAGTTCGTGAAGCTCACCGCCGGTGGCGGCGACGGAAGCACGATCGATTCACAGGGCCGCCTCTACGTGACCTCGCGTGCTGGCGTGGAGGTGATCGACAAGACGGGCAAGCACCTCGGCGTGATTCCGACGCCGCGCGGCATCATTTCGTGCGCGTTCGGCGGCAAAGACAAAAAGACATTGTTCGGTCTCATCCGCGGCGGCACCGACGCGAGCGGCAACGAAGTGGCCAATGTCGCGCAGGTGTGGTCGATCCCTATGGTCGCGCAAGGATACAAGGGTCGCGCGAAGTAACGCATGACCCGAAGGCGCGCTGCCTCCGGGTCAGCCATATTCCCTCGCATCGGAACGTGATTCAATATTGCCGACCGAAACGTCCGGCTAAGGGGTTTCCCTTATTGTCCCCTGGCACGCCGCCTGCGTAATGTGAACGGCTCTTCCCTCGCGAGCGTCGCGGGGGTGTCGCTTCCGAGGCGCACGGATCCATCAAGTGCTTTCATCAGGCAGTTTGTCGGACCACATCGTCAGCGCTCCATCCGCCGTGCCGCGATGGGTGCGCCTGGCTGATGGTGTGTCGGTTTTTCTCGTCGGTGTATTCCTCCTGGCCCTGTTCGGCGGAGGCTGGCGGATCGATCTGGGTCCCGTGCACGTATCGTTGCGGTCGGCCGTCCGGTTGGGCAGTTGGGCTGCCGTTCTGATCGTCGCGCGGCATGTCGCATTCGTCCATCCCGCTCTGCCGTCGCGTGTCCTCGCCTGGTGGCGAGGTGCGTCGTGGGTCGCGCACGTGCCGTTGGCGGCGCGTTTCTTTGTCGCGACGCGCATTCCGCCCATCGTCATCGGACTGCTCGCGGTAGCGGCGATCGGCCTCGGTCCGGAAATCCGGTTCAAGATGCCGTTCGACAATCCCTGGCTCAATCTTCCTGCGCGGTGGGATGCAGGCTGGTACAGCGACATCGCCGCGATCGGCTATCGCTGGAACTACGACCCGGGGGTCGGCCAGAACGTGGTGTTCTTTCCCGCGTTTCCGATGACGGCGCGCGTGGTGTCGCGCGTCCTGCACATGTCGCCGCTGTACGCGTGCTGGCTGGTCGCGCTCGCCGCCTTTGCGTGGGCGATGCCGCTCTTCGTGCGGCTGGCGCGCGTGTCGCTCGACGAGAAGACCGCTCTGGCGAGCGCGTGGCTGCTGGCGACCTATCCATTTGCGGTGTACTTCAGCGCGCCGTACTCGGAGAGCCTGTTCCTGCTGGCGACGACAGGTGCGTTCCTGGCGGCGCACGAGAAGCGATTCATCCACGCGGCCGCCTGGGGGCTGCTCGCCGGACTGACGCGACCGAATGGCTGGCTGTTGGCGCTGCCGCTGCTGCTGTTGACGGTTCCCACGTACAACGGCAATCCTTGGAAGTGGCTCGCCGCGCTGCGAATCGACATGCGATGCGACCGTCGCGCCTGGCTCCGCCGTCTGCTCATGATCGTCGCACCGGTGGTCGGGGTGCTGCTCTACACCTGGTACCTGCATCTGCAGTTCGGCGACGGTTTCGCCTGGCTGCGCGGTCAGGCTGCATGGGGACGCAGCTACCGTGGCCTCGAGGTGCTGATTCTCGATCGCGTCCGGTACGTCCTCGATTACGGGCTCGTGTGGTACGTCCTCGACTTGCCTTTCGACGCCATGAACTTCGGCGCAATACTCTTTGCGCTCGCGCTGGTCGTGCCGATTGCGCGTCGTCTGGGACTGGCGTACGGCGTGCTGGTCGCGATCATCGTCCTGCCGCCGGTGCTGGTTGGCGGGACGATGTCAATCGGACGAATGACGTCGGTGCTGTTTCCGCTGTTCATGTGGTTGGCGGCCGTGCTCACCCCCGAACAGCGCACTGCCGTGATTGCGGCCTTTGCGGCGGGGCAGGGACTTGCCGCAACGCTGTTCTTCACGTGGCGGCCGCTGTTCTGACGCTCGTCACGCTCGTACGAAGAGGGTGGAAACGGGCGGAGCGTTCGTAGACGCCGCCCGTCTCCTCACTACGATGCGGATGTCGCGGGGACGCGCACCAGGTCCGGCGCGCCGTGCTTCGCCTCGACGGGCGCGGTGGCCGAGAGCCCGCCGGCGTGAATGTACGCCTCCTCGCCGTGCTGCGAGATGTCCAGTCCTTCCGCTTCGTCCGCGGTGGTCGCGCGAAGCGGAATCACCAGGCCGACAAGCTTGAGCAGAACGAAACTGACGACCGCGCTATACAGCAGCGCCGCCAACACGGCCGCGCCCTGGATCAACAACTGACGAGGATTCCCGAACAGCAGGCCATCGGCCACTCCGTTGAGCGCTTTCTCTGCGAACACACCGGTGAGGAGTGCGCCGACCGTGCCGCCGACGCCGTGCGCGGCGAGCACGTCGAGCGAGTCGTCGAGCGACGTCTTGGCGCGGATCTGCAGCGTGAAATAGCTCGGGATCGCGGCGATCCCTCCGAGCAGAATGGCACTCATCGGGCTGATGAAGCCAGCCGCAGGAGTGATCGCGACGAGGCCGACGACGATCGCCGTTGCGGCGCCGACGGCCGTCGGTCTGCCGGTGCGCACCACGTCGAGAATCGTCCAGACCAGCAGCGTCGCTGCCGGAGCGAGCATCGTGGTCACGAACGCGAGGCCGGCAATCGGGCTCGCCGCCAACGCGCTTCCAGCGTTGAATCCGAACCAGCCGAACCAGAGCAGACCAGCGCCGAGCAGCACGAACGGAACGTTGTGCGGCAGCAGCGACCCTGACGGGTAGTCGGCGCGCTTGCCGACGACGACGGCCGCGACGACAGCGGCGGCGGCGGCGTTGACGTGCACGACGGTCCCGCCGGCGAAATCGAGTGCTCCCCACTGAGCCAGCCAGCCGCCGCCCCACACCCAGTGAGCGATCGGGCTATAGACCGCCAGCGCCCACAGCGAGATGAAGACCACATAAGCGGAAAATCGCATCCGCTCCACGATCGAGCCGGAGATGAGCGCGGCCGTGATGATCGCGAACGTGCCCTGGAACGCCATGAACAGGACGTGCGGAATCGTCCCCTTGGCGTCGATGCCGACACCGCTCAGCATGGCGTTCGACAGGTCGCCGATCCATGTGTTTCCCGTCGTGAATGCCAGCGAGTAGCCGAGAACGGCCCACAACACGCCGACGAATCCGAGCGAGACGAAACTCATCATCATCGTGTTGAGCGTGTGTTTGGAGCGAACGAGCCCACCATAGAAGAACGCCAAGGCCGGCGTCATCAGGAGCACGAGCGCGGTCGCAATCAGCATCCACGCGGTGTCGGCTTGATTCATCGTTAGTCACCTCGAAAGGGAGTGGAAAATGCACGGCGATGCCGCGTCATTGAGGCATAACAAGAATGTCGCCAACGCGACAGGTGTCCGACATCCGCGTGCCCCGCGAATTCCGTGGAAAAACGCGTTCGACGGCGCGGCTGGTGACGCACGTCGAGACAATTACGTCTGAGAGTTTGTTACTTGAAACATTTTTGTCTGTACTGATTTCTGAGCGAGGCGCCCGTTCGAGGCGGCTACGGTCTTGGGGCGCGGCGGTCAGGCGGACCGTAGCCAAATTTGCGACAAAAGTGTCTTAGATCTGATTCTACAGACGTAATTGTCGCCAATGGCGTAATGGCAAATCGCCCGGCGTCAGCGTCATTCGCCCGAAAAAGGGGGCCAAACACAATGTCCACCAGGTCTGGTCGGGAGACGCAGCGGCTGGCGCTCGTCGCCCTCGGAATCGCCGCCGCCGCGATGGGGCTCAAGGGGTTCTTGTTGTCGAGCAATTTCATGAGTGCAGAAGCAGCGCGCTGCGAAGCGTGTTCGCTCGAGCGAGCCCAGTTCTATGCCTTTTGCGCGCAGCGTGCGCTCGAGCAGGCCGCCAAACAGCAACGGCGACGGAAAGTGGCCATCGTCGGCGACAACGTCATCTCGTGGGCGTTCATCGCCTTCTTCGTTGTGCTCGGCGTGTGGCAGGGATACCGAGACGATGCCGGGTATCAATGGGCCATGCTGATCGTGGCGGCGATTCTTTTCGCGGTGTGGCTCATGACGAAGGTTGTCACATGAGCGATCGCTACCGGGTATTCGACGCCGGATCGCGGTAGGAGATGCCCAGCTCCTTGAACAGAAACGCGTAGACATCGACGTCCTGCGAGATGGCTTCCGACAGCGCGGTTCCGAATCCGTGTCCGGCGGCAGCGGTCGTGCGCAAGAGGATGCGGCTGTCCGGTGCAGCCGCCTGGAGCCGCGCCGTCATCTTGCGCGACTGCATCGGATCCACTCGCGGATCATTGGCACCGGTCAGGAACAGCGTTGGCGGATAACGCACGCCGTCCTCGACGTGGTGATACGGCGAGTAGGCATACATCGCGCGGAAGTGATCCGGATTCTCCACGGTGCCGAATTCGGTCACGTTGAACGAGCCGTTCGGCGAACGCTCCACCCGGAGCATGTCGTAAATCCCGACGAACGACACGACCGCCCGAAACAGATCAGGACGCTGCGTGAGTGCCGCGCCCATCAGCAGCCCACCGTTGCTGCCGCCCATGATCGCCAGCTGTTGCGGCGTCGTCGACCCGGTCTTCACGAGGTGTTCCGCAGCCGCGATGAAGTCGTCGAACACCGTCTGCTTGTGCGTGAGACTCCCCGCAAGATGCCACGCTTCGCCGAATTCGCCGCCGCCACGGATGTTCGCGACCACCAGGGTACCGCCCTGTTCGAGCCACAATCCGAACCCTGGCATGAAGAACGGGCCGTTGTTGAAGCCGTAGCCGCCATAACCGGTCAGCAGGGTGGGATGCGGGCCCGGAGCCGTCGCGGACGCTGGCCGCACCAGCAGCAATGGAATCGCCGTGCCGTCCTTCGCGCGTGCGACGCTGCGCTCGACGCGCACGTTGGCGAAGACGTCGGCCGTCGGCGCCGAGAGCGCACGCTTCGTCGTCGGCTCCGGCTTCGAATTGCCAGATTCGCGTACTTCGTACCACGCTCCCGAATTGGTGAAGGTCATGGTGGCGACCATCAACGAGTCGCGCGTCGCGACGATCTCCGGAATGCTCGCGATGTCGGGAATCGGCAGCACGCCGAGCGGGCTGCCGTCGGTCGTGAGCGACCTCACCTGACTGGGTCCGCCAACGATCTCGACGACGTACAGCCGGTGATCCGTGGCGGCAATGGAATCGCCGTTCCAGGGTTCGCACAACAGGACGGCTTCGGATTCGGGCAGCACCATGCGCGCGTCGCCAAGGCGAGCAGCCCGCGCGCCGAGATCGAGGCGGAGCACCTTCCCGCGCGGCGCGCCGTTGCGCGATATGACGAAGAGGGCCGATCCGTCTGCAGCGAACGTGGCGCAGATCGCCTTGTCCTTGAACGTCGAGAGCTGCACCCAGCGGCCATCGCGCGATCGCAGGTACATGGCGTATTCACCTCCATCGCCATTGGCGACGTTGGCCAGCACGAACCGGCCATCGCGGCTGCTGCGCAGGTGGATCTCGGCGATGCGCGGGAACTCCTTGCCGATCTCGTAGCGATCCTTGTCCGCCGGGGTCCCGAGCGTGTGGAAGAAGACCTGCGTGTAGAAGTCCAGGTCGGCGTCCGGGCGCTCGCCCGGTCGTGGATAGCGCGTGTAATAGACGCCAGAACTGTCGCCCGCCCATGCCACGCTGCCACCTGCGGTGCCGTAGTTGACGTGCTGAATGGTCTCGGCCAGATCGCGTCCCGTGGCCACATCGAAGATGTGCAGGTCGCCGCGCTCCGACCCACCTTGCGATAGCGAGACAGCGACGAGCCTGCCATCGGGCGACGGTTCGAACCAGTCGATCGATGTGCCGCCCTTCGCGTCGAGCCGCGATGGATCCACGACGGTCCGCATCGTGCGCGCATCGTCGGGATTCGCAAAGGCGACGATTGCCGGCTGCTCGCGCTGGGGATCCCGCTGCAGCGCGAGCCATGACGCGCCGGCCTGCCGCAGGCGCGTGTAGGTCGTGCCGGCGCGGTACAGCTCACCGGCCCGCCGGCGGATGACGCCCACGTTGGGCAACGCGTCGAGGATCCCGCGCGCAAATGCGTTCTGCCGATCGCTCCACGCCTTGACGTCGTCTGAGCTGCCGTCCTCCAGCCAGCGGTAGTCGTCGACGACGTCGACGCCGTGGTAGCGGTCGGTGACCGGCCGTCGAGGCGTCGCCGGCGGTCCGCTGACGGTGGCGCGCGCTTCGCAGCCGGCAATCATCGCCGTGAAGAGGAGCAGCAGAATCGTGCGGGTGAGTGGCGGACGGCACGTGGTCTTCATATATCTCTGTAGGCGCGAAATCGTCGTACAGCGGGGAAACGCTCGCGTTATGGCGGGCGCTTATACTTACGCCGCGGCAGGTCCTCGTGTCCACAGAAGAGATTACGCAGTTGCTTCGCATCATGCGCGACCAGACCGGGACCGCGCGAAAAGGCTCGTATGACGCGGTCGTGGAGCTGATGTACGCCGAGCTCAAGCGGGTGGCGCGCGCGCAGCTTCGCCGGGAACGGGCCGACAGCCTTCACCCGACGCGCCTCGTCAACGACGTCTACGACCGGCTGCTGCAATACCGCATGCCGTTCGAGAACCGGGAACACTTCCTCAGCGCCGCCGCGACCGCGATGCGGCGCGTGCTCGTCGAACGCGCGCGTCGTGTGACCGCGCAGCGGCGTGGAGGCCGGACGCCGGCGGCGACGCTGGACGAGTCACTCGCCGGTTCCCTGCCGGCGGCCGATTCGGACCTCGTGATCGATGTCGATCGCGCGATGAGCATCCTGCGCGAGGACCAGGTGCGTCTCACCGAGCTCAAGTTCTTTTTGGGGCTCACGCTCGAAGAAACCGCAGAGGCCATGGGCATCAAGGCCGAAACGGCGAAAAAGCGGTGGCGGGTGATCAAGGCCCTGCTGTTTCGCGAGCTGTCGGCCGCAGGCCAGATTTCCTGATTGGCGTCATGGATCTGGATCGCCAACGGAGGCGCGACGAGCTGCTCGAGGTGTTGCTCGATCTCGAGCCCGCCGCACGCGCCGAGTATCTGGCGGCGGCCTCCGAACACGATCCCGAGCTGCGGGCCGACGTCGAGCAGGTACTGGCGATGGAAGCCCAGGTCGGAGACGACTTCCTTGAAGCCGGCGCCGCGTCCGCCGCGCCATGGCCGCTGCCGGCGGGCACCCACCTCGGACGTTTCGTGATCGAAGGGGTGATCGGTGCCGGTGGGATGAGCACCGTGTACCTCGCGCAGGATCCCGTCGTCGGGCGAAAAGTCGCCATCAAGGTGATGAGCGCCTCGCACGATGATGCGTGGCGCGATCGCTTCGTTCGCGAGCTGAGAATCCTCGGCGGCATCCGTCACGATCACGTCGTCGGCGTCTACGACTTCGGGGAAACGCCGGACGGCCATCCGTTTCTGGTCATGGAATACCTGGACGGCGAAGATCTGTCGACAGCGATCGCCAGGGGCCATATGCGCGATCGCGCAATCAAGATCGACATCGCCCGGCAGATTGCCGTGGCGCTGCGCGATCTGCATCGTCTCGGGATCGTGCATCGCGATCTGAAGCCGGCCAACGTGATGCTCGATCCCTCCGGCCGCGTCAAGCTGATTGACTTCGGCATCGCGCGAACCGATCGGGCCGCCGCCACCGAGGTCGGCCTGCTGCGGGGAACCCCGGAATACATGGCTCCCGAACGCATTACCGGCGGCGAGGCGACGCCGCGCGTCGACATCTACGCCTACGGGGTGCTGCTGTTCGAGTTGTTCAGCGGCAAGCGTCCGTTCAGCGGATCGACGGAGGAAGTCCTCCAACTGGCACTGCGTGAGCCGATCGCGCTGCAGGCGCTCCGCGGGAAGGCGCCGCCGCGCATCGTGTCGCTCATCGCCCGGGCGACCGCGAAAAACCCGAACGAACGGCCGCCGGACGGCGACGCGATTGTGGCAATGCTGGAACGCAAGCCGCGCTGGATCCGCGTCGCTGGCGTGGCGGCGCTGCTTGCCGTCGTGGTCATCGGCATGGTGTTCGGGCGCATGGCGTTTCGGCGGTCCGGGTCGTCTGCAGGAATGTTCGCATGGCGCAGTCCGGTCGCGGCGTCACCGCTGCTGACCGAGCGCGACGTGCTCGTCGTGGCCGACTTCAGCAATCAGACCGAAGATCCTGTCTTCGATACGGCACTCAAACAGGCGCTCGCATTTCAACTGCAGGAGTCTCCCTACCTCAAGGCGATGGACGATATGCAGCTGCGTGCTGCCCTGGCCGGGTCCGGCAGGTCAGCCGATTCACGAGTGACGGCCGACGTCGCCCGCGATCTGTGTGTTCGCGAAGGGGAGAAGGCCACGCTCGAGGGTGGCATCGCGCAAATCGGTTCCGAGTACCTCCTGACGTTGCAGGCCGTCAATTGCACCACCGGAGAGACGCTGGCACGCGAACAAACCAATGCCCGGCGCAAAGACGACGTCGTGCAGGCGCTGGCGGACGCGATGTCCCGCATGCGCGTGAAGCTCGGGGAGTCGCTGTCCTCCATCGATCGGCAGCAACGTCTTTACAAGAACCGCGTCACGACGACGTCACTCGAGGCACTGCAGGCCTTCTACATGGGTGATGCCGAATGGGTGAAGAGTGGCGACACACGAGCCGTCTTTCCCTACTACGAACGGGCGACGCAACTGGACCCGAACTTCGCCATGGCGTGGGCGATTCTCGCCCTGCGCTATCAGAGCGTCGGCGATTCACGCCTTTACCGCGATTGCCTGACCAAGGCGTACGAACTCATCGACAACGTCAGCGAGCGCGAACGGGTGTTCATCACATCGGAATACATGTTCATGACCGGTGAACCGGATCGGGGGCTGACTCTCCGGGAGGTTCTCGTACGAACGTATCCGCGCGATCCGATGCTCCACTACAATCTCGCGCTCGGGTACCTCCAGCGCGGTCGTTGGCAGGAGGCGTTACATGAGGCGGAAGCGACGCTCGACATCGGGCCAAACATGGTCCAGGGCTATGCTGTCGCGGCGTCGGCGCTGAGAGAGCTCAATCGCATTGACGAGGCCGTCGCGACGTATCGGCGTGCCATCGCTGCCGGTTTCGACACTGCGCAAGTGCACGGAGGGCTTCTGTACGTGGCCTTGGCCACCGATGATGCGGCGGCACAGAGAGCCGAGCTCGAGTGGTTCAGTATGCGGCCGCCGAACCCCGGGGCTCTGCGCAACCAGGCCAATGACGCCGTCGCTCGCGGCCGGCTCAAGACGGCACGCACGTTCTATCGTCGCGCCCAATCCGCGGTGCAGCAGTTCGCGCCAGTGGCGAACGCTAGTCGCTACAGCGAAGAATTGAGGACCGCGTTAGCGCTCGTCGGCCGGTGCCGCGAGGCCCGCGCAGGAACGGCTATTCGGATCGTGGATGCCCTTTGCGGATCGAACGAGACGCTGCGTGAGTTTGCCGAGGCGCCCGATCGGTCGGGCCCGGAAGCGTACGCGCGCGCCGCCGCGCTTCTCAACACGGGCCGCGCCGCCGACGCGTTAGCAGCCTTCGACGAGATGTTGAAGCGACGGGTCCCGAATTGGGGACCGGAGTACCCAGCGGCGCTCGTCGGTAAAGCCCGTGCCGCGGTGGCGCTCGGCGACCGATCGACGGCGAGAACCGCCTACGAGGCCCTGGTCGCCTTGTGGCGCGACGCCGATCCCGACATCCCCCTCTTGCTGGCGGCGCGCCGCGAATACAAGGCGCTTGCGCCCTGACCACCCCAACGCGACGATGCTGTCGGTGCTCGGCGTCGAGAAGCGGTTTCCCCCCATTCGCGAAGACGCGCGCGTCCGCGACCTCCTCTCGCGCATCGGCGTACCCGCCGGCTCGTAACGCCTGATACCCGGTTTCCGCGGGGTCGAATCACCCCACTTCCCCTTTTCTCCGACGTCTTGCGCCTTATTGAACGTGTGGCCGTCGCAGCCGTTGACGCGACGTCAGCGGCGAACAGCCACGACACCGAATCGAAGGAGGAGTGGAATGGCCCGTACTACCGTGGGAGCGGTCGTGATGCTGCTGGTCTCCGGGCTGGCGGCATCGGCGAGCAGCAACGACCTCGCCCCAGACGGCACGCCAATCGCGTGCCGATTCGCATTGGCGCTGAAGCTGGACCTCAGCGGAGATGCGAGCTTCCGGACGTGCGGCGGATTCGAATTCAGCGTTCTCGGGCACCCGACGAATCCGCGCGCCGGGTCGGTGAGCATCACCGACATGAACACGCGGCAGCGCTACGAGTATCACTTCGCCGACATGATCCCGACGGCGCCAAACGGTCCGGTCTACGTCACCCAGTTGCAGGACGCAGACAGGAACAACATCCGTGTCCTCGCGACCCTCTATCCAGATCGCATCGCCTTCATCGTCGGCGAGCGGCAGTTCGTAGGACCGTTCCCGGCCACGATGCGGTCACGCCCGCAGGAAGCGGCGCCAGCGCGACGTTCGTCTGGCTCGGCGGCCGGCCGCGGCTCCGGTCTGGTCGGGCGGTGGGAAAGCACCGGATACGGTCTCAACCTTCGGCCCGACGGAACCTTCACCGAGTACTACTTCGGATCGTCGTTCAATCCGCTCCCCGAGCGGACCGGCAGGTACGCCGTCCATGGCGACAGGGTCGATTTCACGTACGACCGCGGCCTCCCGGCGGGCCGGTTGCCCGAGAACTGCGCATGGAGCGTGGATGGCAACATGCTCAGCTTCTGCAATGGGACGCTGCACCGACGAAACGACTATTGAACCGGCGTGGGCGTAGACGTCCACGGAGCGGCAATGGATCGACGTTCCGTGCGCGGTTTCACGAGGGCTCACGCCGGTCGGCGGACGTGAGCCTGCCCCTCGTGCTGCATGCGGCCGAGCAGCCGGCGATTTTGGAGAAGAACCGCTGCGTTTCGGTCGCGTCGATGGTGCCGGCCGGCACTTTGACCGCCACAGTCCCGCCGATGACCGAATCCCCGGCTTCGTATACGCAGCTCATGCCGCCGCGACCAATCAGTCGGCGCACGACAGAGCGACCGATTCGCTCGCCGGGCTCGATTGATGTCGTGACCGCCGCGGCAGACGGCGTGTCGACGAAGGAAAGGCCCGCGCGATCGAGCGCCTCTTCGAGAATGTCGTTCCGGCGTTGGGGGTCCATTGCGGCTGCCAACCGGCAAGCTCCCGGGCGAGCAGCGCCGTGATCACGCGCCAGCGCTTCTTGGCCGTGTCGGTCTTCAGACCCACCAGAATGGCTGTACGTCATGGATACAAACGGTCCGTGAAGAACGCCGTCCCAGCCGCAGAACGAGGACCTGTATGTTGCACGCGCTGACGGGAGTGGTCTTACGCAGCTGACCGACGACGCGGCTTTCGATCGCGTACCGCATTGGTCGCCAGATGGCTCGCGAATCGTCTTCTTTTCGAATCGCAGCGGTGGTCAACAAGTATGGAGCACCAAGCCTGATGGCAGTGACCTTCGACGGCTCAGCGACGAAAGCGGCCGTGGGTTGCTGTATCCGGTCTGGTCCCCCGACGGGCGAAGAATCATCGCAGCATCCCAGGACGACAATGCGTTCAGGATCTTCGACCCCCACCGGCCATGGGAATCCCAAGCCGTCAGCAGGATCGCTGGCGTGGACGGGGGCGAGCGGTTCTGTGGTCCAACCAGCTGGTCGCCTGACGGCGATTTACTGACGTGCATAGCGCTGCCCCAGGATTTATTCGTCTTCTCGATCGCCAGTGGTCAGTCTCAACAATTCCCGACGACACTCGCCTGGAACGCGTGGCTTCCCGACGGACGACGGCTGGTCGTGTCCAACGCAGACGACGCACTGGAAGTCCTCGACGTGCGTACCAAGCTTCGGAAACAGCTGCTCCACATACCCAATGTCGCCGCTGTCGATGCAAGTGTGTCGCGCGACGGTCGCACGATCTTTTTCGTCAAGGCCCGGGAGGCGGGCGACGTATTCGTCGCCACCAGCATCGATTCCGCAAAGAACACACCGCATTAGGGGTACGCGGGTGGCGCTCGTCACCATCGGGCACGAAAACGGGTAAGACCGGGGATTTCACCGAGGCCGTGGCCGTCGGCAGCGTTCCCCCTTTTCCGCTCCGTCTGCGCCTTGACGAACAAGGGTTGCGTCGAATCGAGTCGACGCGCATCCGTGTCGGACCGGTCTGGACGAAGGAGGGTCTCCTATGAGCCGCGATACCTTGAACGAACGGAAGTGGGAAGAAGCGCGTGCGATCCAGACGCGCATCGATGCAACGACGATTCCCCGCGATCGCCGGTCGCCGGAGTACGGAGATTCACCACGGTCGGCGTCGACCAGTGGGTGGACTGGCGCCAATCGGTCGAGCGGGAGCTACGGGATCTGGAGCAGCGAATCCGCCGACGACTACGCCAGGCGGATGGCGAAAGTTCACAAGACAAGGAATCCAAACGCGGGCCGCGGGATGAGCACGGGCGGCGTGGCCATCGTGTTGGCAATCATCGGCGGTGTCATCGCCTGGTTCGTGTCGCTCTGGTCCGCGTCACGCCGTGAGCGTCGTTCTTAGCGCGCGGCGGACGGTCGATGCCTCAAAAGAGCCACGACACGCCGACGTTCGGCACGACGCGCACGCGCAAACCGGCTTCGTTCAGGCGCAGCTGCACGTTTCCGCTTGCCACCATCTGGCCGATGAGACGCGTCTTGAATCCTGCGGCGAGGTTCGTCTCGTGGAGCGAGGCCCGCTCGAATCCGAGCGGTGTCTCCGGGATTCCGTTGGCGTTCACCCTGGGCAGCACCGTGCGCGGTCGGTCGAACGCGACGTGATCCGAGACATCGACGGCCACCGTGAAGCGTGGAGTCACCGCGGCGTCCATGCCGGCAATCACGAACGCACGCGTGGGCAGGCGCATGGGATTCACGCCCGCCGGGTCGGCGAGCAGCGTCGAGCCGTTCCGTTCGTACCCGACATTGACGTGCGGCGAGACGGTCCCCAGTTCGGTCGACGCGATGCCGAACACCTTCACGCCATATGCCCCGGCGCCGTGAAAATTGAACTCGTCGCCAGTGGGCAGGCGAACGTCACCGGCCGCGGCAACACGAATCGTTTCCGACGGGAGACGCGCTTTGACCCTGAACAGCTGATCGCCCAGTCCCGTGGCGGATGCGTGCACGGACTGCGCAGGGACATCGGTGCGCACCCCCAGCGCGGGAATCGCGACCGAGCCGGTGCCGCGCACGGTCATGGAACTCGAGACCACGGGGGTTGCCAGGGAGACGTCGAGCCAATGCGCGACGCCGTACGTGAAGTAGGCCGTGGTTTCGTTCAGATGAAGACCGACGTAGGTGTGCGCGCCGCCGATGCCGGTCAATCCAGGCGGCAAGCCGGGCAGTCCGCTGATCTCGAACGGGACCGATGCGTCGATGCTCCGAAGGTCGAGGTCGTCGGCGCGATCGAACGCAAACTGCTGGTGTGTGATCGCGAACAGGAACCTGCCGGCACCGATGGTCTCCGCGCGCTCGGCCAGAATCGGTCCGAGGCTCTGCGCGAATGGCACGTACACGCCGAGCTGCCGATCGAATTGATAGCGGGTGCCGGACGCTGGCGACGAGACCGGCAGGTTGGAGAGCTGCGTCACCACCGCCGCATTCAGCGATGCGAACGGGGCCGTGATGGTCGGCGTCAGCGCACGGGTCACGATCGGCTGCAGCGTGGGATCGATGTTGCCGATGAGTCGCTGGACGATCGACGGAAGCACGAACGCCAGTTTGTCGACGCGCACTGACTCGGAACTGGTCGGGTTTTGCGCGCGAGCGGGCAGCGCTGAGAGCAACAGGCAGAGGAGCAACTGAATCGAACGCGTCACGAATCCAGACCGCATGATGGTGATGTATCCGAGGGTTTCGAGTTGAACGAGGCGAAGGCGAGATCAATTGATGCTGGTGATCACCCAGCCATCGGAGCGGCGTTCGAGCGAGACCTCGATCGTGTCGTTCACCGGGTTCACCGGCCGTCCGCTGTTGAGTGTCATCCGAACGCTCCGTGATGCACGAAGCGTGGCGGTGTCCGGCCGCTCGCCCGTCGCGCGAGTGACCGTCGCGCTGCCCAGCAACGTGTACTTGACGTCGATCGCTTTGAATCGCGAGAAGGACTCGGAGAAGTTGCGACGTTGCTCGTCGGTCAGCGTCGGCCACGCGCGTCGAACCTCTGGCAAATCCTTGTTGTTGAGGGCCAGCGCGAGCCGCCCCATGGCGTGTTCGATCGCCGGCTGTTCGTCGATGATCGCGGGTGTGCGGGTTGACGCCTCAGTGGTACTCGGATTGGGAGCAGGCTGAGGGAGCAGGTTCTCGCGCACTGGCGGATCCGGCAGGGCCCGCGTCACGACACCCGCGGGCGTGCTGGGCAGTCGCGTCTCAGTTGGAAGTGCCGGTTGAGGAGAAATCGGCGCGGGAGGTGGCAGGACTGCAGTGGTCTCCTCCGCTCTGCTTGCGCGCTCCCCCGAATCCGGAACCACACGTGTATCGGATGCGGGTGTCGTGCGGCCTGTTTCGCGCGCGGGTGGAGGAACCATCACGGCAGTCGATCGAGGACTCTCCGGCGATGGCTCTGATGAGGAAGGCACCGCTTCCTCCGCGCGCGTCACCCGCGCGATCGCTTCCGCAGCCGGTTGATCTTGTCGGCTGGGGTCATCCGCGCGCCGGACCAGCATCAGCGTCGCAGGTGCCGCCACGGCCACAATGAGCGCGGCCGCGGCGCCATACCGCTGCCAGGCGCGCCACCGGCCCGGTACCCGCTGCATTTCGGACGTCAACGTGGCGATCACCGCGTCGACGCCAGGTCTGGCTTCCGGATCCGGGTCGGTCAGCCGTTGTACGAGGGTGACGAGCGGTTCCGCAGCCTTCGCCTCGCGCAGCCGTTGCAGCATCGCCGCGGGCGAAAGCCCCTGACGGTAGTCGCCTGCGGTCGAAGTGGGCGGGACAAGCAGGTGAAACAGGAGGACTCCGAACGAATACAGGTCAGACGCACGACTGGCGGTTCCGTTCAACCGTTCCGGCGCCATGAATCCAGGCGTGCCGATGAGGGTGTGGGTTCCGTCGTGGATCGCCTGCGCGATACCGAAATCGAGCAGTTTCACACGCCCGTCGCTGAGCAGGAACACGTTCTTCGGCTTGATATCGCGATGCACGATACCCGCGTTGTGCGTTGCCCTGATGGCGAGCGTCGTTTGCAAGGCGATATCGAGTGCGCGCTGGAGCCCGCCAACCGTTCCAGCGGCGATGCTGGAATGAAGGTCGCATCCTTCGAGCCGTTCCATCACCAGGAACGGTGCGCCCTTGTGCTCGCCGCAATCGTAGACCTCGACGACGTGCGGATCTTTCACTTTCGCCAGCGAACGCACCTCCGCCAGGAAGCGCTTCCTGTCCGACGTATCGACGCCGTCGACGAGCACTTTCAGCGCGACGATGCGATCCATGTCGGAGTCGTGAGCGTCGTAGAGCCAACTCATGCCGCCTCGGCCCAGCGCCTGCCCGACCACGTAACGGCCGTCGTCGGGGTGGCGGATGGCGGAGCGTCCAACACGTTCGCCGGGGGCGAGGAGCGCCGGTCTGACGGCGATCGGGTCCGCGGCCGCCGCTGCGCCCTGTGCGTCTATGTCGAGCAGGCGAAGGACGTCCGCGCGAAGGGCCTCGTCGTTTCCACAGGCCTCTTCGACGAACCGGATGCGCGCGTCTCCGTCGTGATCGAGCGCCTGCTCGGCAACCTCATCACGCCGGCTATGATGCATTGCCGCGCCACTCGCTGAGCTCTTGAACGAGCGCGGCTTCGATGACCCGCCATCGCTTCTTGGCCGTATCGACGTTGATGCCAAGGATTTCTGCGGCCTCCTGAACCGTGTAGCCCTCGCGATACCGCAGATCGACGAACCGCTGCTGCGGGGGAGACAAGCCTGCGAGCGCGCGCCTGACCGCAATCACTCGGTCGAGGTCCACACCCGCTGCTACGGCGACACCCTCGTCGAGTGTTTCCTGGACGGCATGGCCGCCACGTTTGCTGGCGTTGCGCCTTCGCGCGCGGTCGATGAGGGATCGGCGCATCTCCTGAATCGCAGCGCCGATGTAGTGCTGCCGACCCCGAAAGGGCGCTCGGATCTTCGTCAGGCGCATCCATACTTCGTCGACAAGGCCGGTCGGTCGCGTCTGGATCTGGTCGGATGCGACGAGGTGCCGCGCGATCTTCCGCAGCTCGTCATATTGGGAGGCAACGAGCGCGTTCTCGAGACGCTCACGCTCAGCGTCCGATTTGGCGGCTGACCAATCGCGTAACAGTCGTGTGACCTTTCCGCCGGTCATCGGGGGTGCTCCTGAGTGCCGGTCAGTATACCCAGAAACGTCCCCCCCTTTCCCCCTTTGCGCCAGGTTTCCGCCTTGTTGATGAAGAGGCTCGCCGCTCGTGCGGCGAACAGCAACTGACTCTCTGTTCATGGAGACGAGGCCATGGGCAAACTTCTTTTCATGTTGGCGATCGGGGCGACTGTGGTTGCCGTGACGGGCACAACCAGAAGTGGCTGCTGCGTCCGGCGCCGTGGGCGCGCGACACCCTACTCCTCGGAGGCCGTCATCCGCGGGCGGCCTCCGACACGTCACCTCCGCGTTCCTCGTCACGTCATCGCCTGTCGGTCCCCCTTTTTGCGCTCGTTTGCGCCTTGTCCAGCAACTGAACACCGTCGCATCGCGCGGCGGATGCGTTCGCTTCACCTGGAGAAGACGCCATGCGCAAACCTCTTTCGATTCTCGCCATTGCGGCACTTGTGATTCTCGCCACCCGTCCACCCGCCGGGGCGCAGGCGTGGAACATCGACGCGCGCAGCGTCGGCATGAGCGGCATCGGCGGCGACCAGAACGTGTTCGCTCAGACGATCGCGGAGGCACGCGGCGACCACAGCATCGTGCTGCCGCTCGGTCTCCTTCAGGTGTGGAAGGATCACAACGTCTTCCATCCCAGCAAACCTGAGTTCGATCCGGCCCGCGCCGTGGAATATGCGGCCAATCCGTTACACCTGCAGTTCGGTCGCAGCGGCTCGAGCGCCGGTGCGCGCTTCGTCTACGACGTTCGCAACGCGCAGCTGCAACGCAATCTGAGCGTCTATGAAGGATTCACGCCCGCGTCGATGCGCGCCAGTGGTCTGGTCGCACCGAAATACGGCCACACGTTCTGGTTGGACGACGCCAGGTCCGGTAAACGCCAGGGCATCTTCGTCGGCGCCGGTCCCCACCTGTCGTTACGCACGAACCTGGTCAGCGACGATCGCCTCGTTCAGGCGCTCGATTCCGGCGTCAACGCGGCGCCCAACCAGCGCCTGACCATGCGCAACGCGACGACGGCACAGTTCGCAGCCGCGATCACCGGAGGCTACCGCGCGCGCTTTGCCGCATCCGCGGAGCCGGGCGCGTCACCAGCGTCCGCCTATCTCAGCGTCAACGTCAACTACCTCCGCGGCATTCACTACGAGGACGTCGACCTCGGATTGCAGTTGCAGACCGGCCGCGACGGCACGCTGACTTCCACGGCAGGTCCGGCGCTCGCGTTGACGCGTCAGCTTGCGACGGGCGGCAACGGCGTTTCCTTCGATCTCGGTGTCGGTGTCACCTACAAAGGGTTCGAGCTGGGATTCAGCGGCAACAACCTCGCGAACCGCATCAACTGGCACGGCGCGACCCGCCGGCCGTACGCGCTGAACAGCCTGTTCGACGGCACTGGGTCGCTCGTCAAGGGGCCGGAACTGCAGGTTGGCGGCGTGCGCATCATTTCGCCCACCGACTATCGCGGCAATCTCGGCTTCCGCAGCCGCGCGTTTTCGGTGCAGACGGAGCTGACGCGCGCGTCGCAGAAGACCTGGTTCAACGGCGGCCTCGAGCTGAACTTCTCGCGGCTGCAATTCCGCGGCGCTGCATCGCTCGCGCGAGAAGAGTGGCATCCAAGTGCCGGGCTCAGCGTCGCCATGAAGCGCACGTTGTGGCTGGATCTCGCCGGCTTCGAAACGACCGCCAACATCGAGCGAGAGCGGCGATTTGGCGTGGCGACATCGCTACGGTGGTCGCCGCGATAACCATTTGGATCAATCCGAAACGCCAAGTAGCCGAACCAGGAGGGAAGACATGAAGCTCATTCCAGTCGCCAGTCTTGCAGCATTGCTGCTCTCCGTCGCCGATGCGCGAGCGGAGGACTGCTCCGTGCGCGGGATCGTCCAGACCGAGGATGGCACTCCGCTCGCCGACGTGCAGGTCGTCATCGTGCGAATGGCGGCGTTCAAACGCTTCAGTCGTCAGATGACGACGGGCAAGGACGGAGCATTCGCCGTGACCGACATGCCGTGCGGCGAATACTCCATCTATGCAGACGAGGCACAACTCCTCGTCGACGTGCGGAAGCAACCCTCGGTCACCCTGAAGATCTCGCGGCGGGCAATCGAGCGGGCCGACCAGGTGCGCCAGATGGCGGCCGCGCAACGCGCGTCGATGAGCCGCCCGCTGACAGCGGAGGAAGCACGTGACGAGGAGGTCGCCACACAGTTTCGCGACGAGTACATGGCGAAGACGGCTGCAGCCGACTATCGGCGTCAATACGAGCGAGCCTCGACACCGGAGGCGAAGAAGATGTGGTTCTCCGCCGCGGTGGCGCGAAAGATGGACGCCTTTCTCGGCGAGGGCGATCCCGACCCTGCGACCCGTCAGCGCAGAGCGTTGCCGGAATTCCAAGGCGGCGGCCTCAATCCGTTCCGTCGACCGCGCGTGCCGAAGCCTCCGACCGCCGACGACATCCTTGATAACTCGGTCAACGAGGCCGACCGAATCAGCCAGAAGAGGATGCAGCTCGCCAGCGACATGGTGCGACAGCATGTGTCGGAAGCGGAGACGACGAGCTTCGCCGCGCTCGATGCGCGCGGGAAGCTTCGCGCGCTCCTCCTCGCCGACCGCGCGGCGCTGCAGAAGCAGCCCTGGCCGAGTGCGTGGGTGCTCCTCACGACCGACGGCGCCGGCGGATCGGGTGCGAAGGTCGCGATGAAGCAGGCGCTCGGCGCGGACAGCGCCGAGTACCGCGAGTGGGACGATCATTTGAGCCCTCGATGGCGAGGCGACGTCGTCGTTCGCGCCTATCTCCGGATGACCGACGACGCACTTGCAGTCGTCGAGGGGCGGCCGCCCTCTGAGTGGTTTGGCGCGGCGCTCAAGGACGAGGAGTCCGGTCGCCCTTCGTCGAGTGCCTCTTTACAGCTCCCTGGCGCCTCCGCAGCGAGGCTCGCTGAAATCGAGCAGCAGTCGGCGCGCGAACAGGAAGCCCGGCTCATCACGCAGGCATTCGGAAAAACGGCGTATGAGACGTATCGCATCAGCGATGCCGCTGCTCGAAGCGAGTGGCGACAGCTCGCTCGCATCATGGAGATGGCGTACTGGATGGCGATGATGGTGTCGCTGTAGGGGACGCACCTGCGGCATCAACAGAACCGCTGGCGAGGGCGTTCATTCTGCGCTCGACCGGAAAAGGCACGGCGATACGCGAGTGGCGTCGTGCCGACGCTGCGCGCGAAGTGCTCGCGCAGGACCGACGCCGAGCCGAAGCCGCACTCCGTGGCGAGCTCCTCAATCGCAAGCTCTGTTGTTTCGAGGAGACGCTGCGCGCGGCGAATTCGCGCAGTGGTGATCCAGGCGGCAGGGGTTGTGCCGATCTGCTCGCGGAACCGCCGGCTCAGCGTCCGCGTGCTCATCGCGGCGCGGCGTGCGATGACGGACAACGAGAGATCCTTCTTCAGGTTCTGCTCGATCCAGGTCGTCAGGGTCGTCAGCGACGCATGATCGACGGACGGCGGGGCATGGACGATGAACTGAGCCTGACCTCCCGCACGCTCGAGCGGCATGACCGCGGCGCGGGCCACGTGCGCGGCGGTCTCGGCGCCGAGATCGCGACGCACCAGATAGAGACACAGATCGAATCCTGCTGCCGCACCCGCCGAGGTGAGCACGGTGCCGTTGTCAACATACAGCACGCCGGGATCGACGGTAATGCATGGATACCGACGGGCGAGCTCCGGCGCGCCGAGCCAGTGCGTGGTGGCGCGCAGACCGTCGAGCACGCCGGCCGCGGCGAGGAGGAAGGCGCCGGTGCAGATCGACGCGACGCGCGCGCCCCGACGCACCGCGCCGCGGATTGCCCGCGCGATCGCGTCGGGGATTGGTCGATCGAGATCGTCGATCCCGGGCACGATGACGGTGTCCGCCCGCCGCAGCGATGACAGGCGCCACGGGACATCGAGCGTGACGTGCTGAGACCGGACGCGCCGTCGCATGCTGCAGACGCGGACCTCGTACGGCGATCGCCCATCGGCCAGCCGAGTGAGCGCAAACACCTCGCATGGCGTCGCCAGATCGCCGAGCACGACCCCGTCGAAGGCGAGGACCGCGACCAGATGGCGTGCGTGACGCTCATTCGCGTCTGGCCTGATTCCTGCGAACACTGTCTTTCGAGCCACTGGCCAAGTCTGCCACATTCCGTAGGATCGAGAGCCGGGAGGAAGGCAGGACATGCAGACCATTCCGGCGGCAATCGAGCTCATCGCGCCCGCGATTGCGGCACTGGTGTTCGTGTTCGGGATGTCGTTCGTACGTGAGCCGACGCGGCGAACGCTCAATGCGGTGCTGGCGGCGGGCGCAGTCGGCGTGTATGTGAGCGGCGGCGGCTTTGGCGTCTGGGAACTGCCCTACCTGCTGGCCGCTACTCCGGTGGTGTACGCCGGGCTGCGGTCCTATCGATACATCGGCATCGCCTGGCTGATGCACTCGTGCTGGGATGTCGTGCACCACCTGTGGGGCAATCCGATCTGGCCGTTCATGCCGGCCTCGTCACTCGGATGCCTGATCTTCGACGCAGAAATCGCGCTGTGGTTTCTCGCCGGCGCGCCGTCTGTTGTGGCGTCCCTCGTTCCAGGTTCCCGGTTCCCCGTTCCTGGTTCCGGTAGTTCCCGGTTGGAAGTTCGGTAGTTCAGGGTTCCGAGTTCGTCGGTTCCGTGTTCCTCACGAACTCCAGAACCAGGAACAAGGAACGAGCGGAACCACGAACCGGACCCCCGAACCACGGGAACTCGGAACCCGGAACCTGGAACCTGGAACCCGGAATGCGTCTGCCGTCACCTGGCGGCAGTGACGTTGGAACCGCCGTCATCCGGCAGACCAAATGCGATGATGTTCGGTCCCGCGGCGACCGCGACGTACTGCTTGCGATCGAACTCGTACGTCATCGGCGACGCCTTCCAGAGCTGACTGGTCTGGAAGCTCCACAACGGTGCGCCGGTGCGCGCATCCACCGCCATGAACGCGCCGCTGTCTTCGGCGACGAATAGCACGCCGCTCGCGGTCGACAGGACGCCGCCCCACGAGGCCACCGTGCCGGTTTGCTTGAGTTCCCACGCCGGCTTGCCGGTGCGGATGTCGAACGCGCGCAGCACACGTTCCGCCGGTTCATCCGGCGCCTGGCGGAACGATCCGCCCATGAATCCCTTGCCCGCTTCCCACTCCGATGGCGTGCGCGTGAAGACGCCGCACTTCTCGTTGACCTGCACGTAGTAGTAGCCCGTCACCGGGTTGTACGACGTCGAGTACCAGTTCGATGCGCCATCCAACGACGGACACACCCGTCGTCCCTCCGCTGACGGCTCCATGTTCGGCACGCGCATCGGCCGGCCGTTCGCGTCGAGCCCCGACGACCAGGTGAGCCGCCTCACGTAGGGCGTGCCGAACAGGAATTTGCCGTCGGTGCGATCGAGCACGTAGAAATACCCGTTGCGGTTCGCCTGCACGAGCAGCTTGCGCGGCTGACCGTTCCACATCGTGTCGACCAGCGCCACCGGCTCCTGCGCGTCGTAATCCCACACGTCGTGCGGCGTGAACTGGAAATGCCACTTGAGACGGCCAGTCTTGGGATCGAGCGCAACGATCGAATCGGTATAGAGGTTGTCGCCCAGCCGGTCGTCGCCGATCATGTCGGGTCCGGGATTGCCGACAGGCCAGTAGAGCGTGTCGAGACTCGCATCGTACGCGCCGGTCATCCACGTGGTCCCGCCGGGATGCGCGATGCCGCGACCCTGCCACGTGTCCGACTTCGGTTCGCCCGGCGCCGGCACCGTCCAGAAGCGCCAGGCTTCTTTTCCCGTCGACTGATCGAACGCCGCGACGAAACCCCGGACGCCTTCATCGCCACCCGAGGTGCCGATGATGACGAGCGAGCCGACGACCAGTGGCGCGCCGGTCGCATTGTAGTTCTGCCGCCAATCGGCCATCTCGGTGTCCCACAGCAGCGCGCCCGTGTGCCGGTTGAGCGCGATGATGTGCGCGTGGTCGGTCACCATGAAGACGCGGTCGCCGCTCACGCCGACGCCGCGGTTCACCCCGCCCGCGGCGTTGCCGATCAATCCTTTCGTGCGCGGTCGCTGGTAGTGCCAGATCTCCCGTCCGCTTCCTGCGTCGAGGGCGTAGCACTCGTTCGCGGTGGTCACGTACATGACGCCACCGACGACGACAGGGGTGACCTGCAGTCGAGCCGTATTCGAAATCGAGAACATCCAACGCGGCGTGAGTTGTCGAGCGTTTCGTGGATCGATCTGTGTGAGTGCGCTGTAGCGCGTGCCGTTGGTCGAGCCGTTGTAGAGCGGCCAGTCAGTTTGCGAGCTGACCTCTCGATGCGTGTTGCCGCTGCTTCGCAGCAGGTGAAGGCGCCGATCGTCGCCCAGCACCTGGGCATCGACACGCGTTTCGTTGAGGACGACACCGTTCAGCATGGCGCCGCCGGCGAGTCGATACGAGCGCCGTGGCGGCGCCGTGCCGACGCGAGGCTTCAACGTGCGCACGAACGCGATCAGATCGCTCGTCTCGGCGGCAGTCAGCATCGAGAACGACGGCATGCCCGCAGCCGGTCGTCCCTCACGCAGCAGCGACGCGAGATCCTCGTCGGTCCTGGTCGGAATACGGGTCGCGATCGCGGGACCGAGCTCGCCGCCGTTGCCGTCGGTGCCGTGACATCCCGCACAACGGTTGACGAACGTGCCCCGACCGCCGTCGACGTTCTGCGCGGTCGCGGCCGCACGGCTGCTGACGATGACGAGGACGATCGTGAGGACTGTTCGCATATGTCTCCCTCGGCGGACCTGACAAGGTCCGCCCCACCCAGCTACCTATCTACTCAGCGACCTCGCTACCTATCTCTGTGGAGCGGGGTTGTTGGCCGGACCCATGCCGACGATTTCGAGGATGCACTCCTCGTCCTTTGCGCCGTCGTAGTGCATCTCCTTGCCGTAATGGACCACGTGGCTGCCGGCCGGAATAGGTTTCATGCCATCCGGGTCGTAGTTGGGGCCGGTGTTGACCCACCAGGTTCCCTTGAGGACCGTGATGTAGCGATCGTTGGGATGCGAGTGCGGACGGCTGTTGTTGTGCGGCAGCCATTTCTGCAGCACGACGTACAACCCCGGCTTCGCCGGATCGCCGACGAGTACGGCCTGCTCCGCGCCGCCGTTGGCGTTCTTGACCCACTTGATCTCGGCGGGAAGCTGAATCGAGATCGCTTTCGGGTCGAGATCCGCAGCGGTGACGATTGAGCGAGGACCGCTGAGGATCAGTCCGGCCAACACCGCGCAATGCAAAGTCTTCCTGAACATCACTCCTCCTTACGAAAACTCCCAACTCCCAACCCCACTCTCTCGACCCAACGCCCAATATCGGTCATCACGCTTTGGGAGTTGGAAGTTGGCTCCAGCGTAAGAGAGTTGGGAGTTGACGTGCCGAGCCCGTTACGGCACGGGCAACACGGCGATTCTGTCGCCGGTGAACGATCCGATCCAGAGTCGATCGCCGACTTCGACCGCAACCGTTCCCGATCGGAACGAACCATCGTCGGGCCGGTGAATCAGCTTCGTGATCGCCAGCGTCTTCGGATCGATCTTCACGACATCCGTCGCTCCCTGGCCCTGGCCTACGGCCAGCACCGATCCGTCGCGTGCCCATCGAATGTTATCGACGCGGAAACCGAGTGGCACTTCGTCGCGCTTCGGAGGCGCGCCACCGCGCGCCAGCCGGAAGAACGATTGCGTGCCCCACGCGGCGACGTACAACGTCTTGCCGTCGGCGGACAGTTCGATCCCGTTGGCGCCGGCCGCTTCGCTGCCAGGCAGCTTCTGCCAGCCGCTCGTCGTATGCCATTCCCACAACTCGCCGTTCTTCTCCCCGGCGAGCATCTTCTGCCGTGCCTCGGGCGTGATGCCGCGCGCGAGAAAGTTCGTCGCGATGAACCCGCCATCAGGGAGGCCACGAACGGAATTCAAGCCAACGGGATCGGGTGCGACCGCACAGCCGATCCACGTTAGGACGGGGGTCGCGCCGCGAGTATCAACGTCGAAGACTTCGATCGATTCACGGCTGCCATGTCCGACGACGAACAGCCTGTGCACGGAGCCGCCGCCCGAGTCGAGCCACAGGCCATGCGTCGTGAACTTCGCATCGGCCGTGGCATCGGGTGGACCGGGACAACCGGCGTAGGTTTTCGCGTCGAATCGCTTCTGCGCGGTTGGCGAAGGGTAGGCGTGAATGGTGCTCCTGTCGCTGACGCGAATCAGATTGATGCCGCCCATGCCGGCATACGCGGACGCGACGACCCACTGCGCGCCGGGCACGACGACGAGATCCTCGGGCGCCTGCTGCCCGCAGATGACCTGGATGCCGGTCACCGACTCGCACGGTGTGGCGGCTGGTGGCGGCGCCTGTGCGGAAATCGCATGTGAAGCTGCAATCGCCACGACGACAGCGAGGAAGATCGGCAGGAAGAATCTCATTGCGGCTCCCTTGGCCGCCGATCTTAGTTCAGGTCCGCCTAAAGGCGGACCCTACGCGCGACAACTCCCGACGGGCGTCAATTGTCCTCACGGGCCAACCGCTCGATCGCTCGCGACGCCACGACCTGGTAGGTCCGCGCGTACGCTTCGTGATTTCGTTCGAGGTCGTCCGGGCGATAGACGTAGTTCACCATCAGGCCGAAGGCACGTTGCAGACCAGCGCTCGACGGGTCGCCCATCCAATTGAGGCGTTGCAGCGCCGCGCCATTCGCCAGATGGAAACGCGCCACCGGATCGGCCGGTTCGGTGTCGCGTTTGGCCTGCAGGAGGTACCGCGCGCACAGCACCGTCAGCTCGCGCTTCGTGGCGGCGGACACCGTCGTCGGATCGACGTTGGCCCAGCGCGCATCGCGCGCCGCGAGCCACGTGCGGAAACCCGTAATCGGTGACAGCGTGGCAAACGTCCGCAACCGCTTGAACTCACCGCCAAGATCCTCGACGACCTGCTTGATGAGGACGTTGCCGAACGAGACGCCGCGCAGCCCCTCCTGACAGTTGGTAATCGAGTAGAACGTCGCCGTGTCCGCATGGGACGGATCGCTCACTGGCGCCTCGAGCGCCAGCAGTGGCCGTATTTCCCCCGGCATGCCGCTGGTCAGCGCCACCTCGATGAAGATGAGCGGATCGTCAGGCAGAGCGGGATGAAAGAACGCGTAGCATCGTCGATCCGCGGCGAGTCGACGCCGCAGATCATCCCAGCCGTGAATCTGGTGCACCGCTTCGTATTTGATCAGGCGCTCGAGCACCACGGCCGGCGTGCGCCAGTCGATCCGCTGCAGGACGAGAAAGCCGCGATTGAACCACGAGCGGAACAGGTGCATCAGGTCATCGTCGATGCGCCGGCGGGACGGGTGGAGGTCGAGTGTCGAGAGCAGCCGCCGCCGCAACGAGATCAAGGCGGCGGTTCCACCGGGCGCCATGTTCCAGCGTCGAAACAGCTCCTGGAGGGGCGACTCGGTCGCCTGCTGCAGCCGCACCAGGGCTATCTGCGACGGATCGCGCGTGAACGCGTCGGCGGCCGCCTTCACGGCGACGAGATCGGGAGAGAAGACAGCCACCAGGCGATCGAAGAACGCCTCCCGTTCCACGTCGTCGAGGCTCCGGTATCGTTCGACGACATCGGCCGCCAGGCGCGCGCCCGAGACGTCGCCGCGGCGTGACATGAGCCGCTCGCACGTGGCGATCAGCTCGTTGGCTTTGCCGCGCGCGGCCGGCCGCCGCTTGAGGAACGTCCACTTTTCACGTAAGCGCCGCCACTCGGTGCCGAGTGTCGGCGTTTCAGTCGTGGTGGGAACGCTGACGCTGGGCGTCAGCGCGTTTGCCGTTGCACTGTTCGATACAGGACTCGCCACGCCCTTACCCTTCACGATCCGTCAGGAACTCCGCCTCTGCCCCCCGAGTCGCGTCGCGCCCGGCTCGCGTTCCCCTTCGCGAAGGCGGGTCAGCGGATCGTCACGTTGATCAGCGGTCCGCCGGGAACGCGACTGAGTGCGTCGGTATCCGACAGACTCAATTCGAGAATCCGCCGCGCGATGAATGCATGTTCGCGCGCCAGGTTCTCGGCCCGCGTCGCCTGCCGCCGCTCGATCGCTTCGACGATGCTGCGGTGCTGCTCGACGGCGATGGCGAGCGTCGCATCGGACTGCGCCAGGATCTGCGTCGGAAAGACCATCGCGCTGGGCGACGCGAACGGCAGCGAATTGACCTGATCGAGGTGGCGGCGCAGCATCTCGCTCTTGGCCAGGTCGAGGACGATCGAATGGAACGCCTCGTTCATGTCCATGTAATGCGCGAAGTTGTCGACGGTGAGTCGCTGGAGCGTTCCCATGTGGCGGCAGTTCTCGCGCAGCGGCTCGAGCTCGCTGTCACTGGTCAGACGCTCGCAGGCCAAGCGTGCCGCGGTTCCTTCGAGGACGCCCCTCAGCTCGATCGCATCCAGGACATCCGCGATCGTGAATTCCCGTACCGTGAAGCCGCCCGTGGCGCAGACGTCCAGCAGGCCGATGTGCGCCAGCCGCTCGAGAGCCAGACGAATGGGGGTACGCGACATTCCCAATCGCGCCACCAGCGGCAGCTCGGAAATGCGCTCGCCGCGGCCGAACTCGCCGCGCAACAGCAGTTCACGAATTCCGATGAAGGCTCGCGCGGTCTGCGAGGCAACGTCGGCCCTGGGCGCGATTGGAGTGTCTATCTGGGCCGGTTGATTGGGCATGCCGCATCCTACCTTAACCCGAGTATTTGAGCTGGCACGGCCGGTGATGAGGCCACCGCTGTGCCGCATGCTGGTTTCGCGTGAGCGCGAGCCCTGTGCATGCAGCCTGTCGCAGCCACGAAGCCGCCGATCACGCCACCGGCGAAATGTCTATGAAAATTATGCCACACGAGGTGTGTCGCCGCAGGCAGCGCACGATCATCTCGCGTGCTTTGCATGCATGCGAAGAACTCGGTGCATTCTAGTTAGTGGTTGGTGGTTGGTGAATCGTCGAGTCGCGGCTGTCCAACTCTCCACGAACCACCATCCATCACCCAGCTCAGGCCTGAGTCATACAATGGACTGGTGATGAACAACGGGATTCGCGCACGGGTGCCCCAGGCGGTACGGCTGGCGGTGATGGCGGGCGTAGTCGCGGCGTCCACGCCGATCGCGGCGCAGTGGCTGAAGTATCCAACCGCTGATATTCCGCGATTGCCGGATGGGAAGCCCAACATGACGGCGCCCGTGCCGCGGATGGCCGATCGCAAGCCGGACTTCTCCGGTTTGTGGTTGACCGACGACGGGTTCCCCTGCACGCCGGCGGCCGCCGGCGGGGATTTCATCGACTGCAATCTGGAGTTGCCGCTATCACGCTATGGCCTCGACATCGGCATCGGGATGCCCGGCGGACTGCCGCGGCAACCATGGGCGAGCGAGCTCGTGAAGAAGCGAACGGCGGACCAGTCGAAGGATGACCCCCATGCGCGCTGTCTACCCGATACGTTCCTCCGTTCGTACGGTTTGCCTCACCTGCAGAAGTTCGTGCACGTGCCCGGTCTGCTCGTGATGCTCGATGAAGACAACGCCAACTATCGACAGGTCTTCACCGATGGGCGGCCATTGCCGCAGGATCCGGTGCCCGCATGGAACGGGTACTCCTCGGCCCGATGGGACGGGGACACACTCGTTGTCGACTCGATCGGATTCCGCGATGACCTGTGGCTGGACATGGCGGGGAACTTCCTCACGAGTCGCGCACAGGTGCGCGAGCGGATCCGCCGGCCGGACTTCGGACACCTGCAGATCGACGTCACGGTCGACGATCCGAAGGCTTACACCAAGCCATGGACGCTCACGCTGAAGCAGCGCTTCGTCGCCGACACCGAGCTCGTCGACGAGATCTGTCTCGAGAACGAGAAGTCCTCACAACGGATGACGGGACAGCCTGCCGGCCGATGACCGGGCAACACCCGCGACCGGACTGAGATTCCCGGAATCATTCCGCCTGGCGCAGCTCTGACAGCAGAAATCTACAGTGCTCGCCCTGTTTCCTGGCCCAGCCCTGAATCCTGATCCCTGATCCCTGATTCCCTCGGGAGTCACCTCGTGCCGCGGTTCTTCGCCTCGACGTGCCTGTCGATCCAGCCGATGATCAGCTCGGCGATCTGGTCGCTGTTCTTGTCCTGCATCAGCATGTGGCTGTTGCCTTTGATGCCCATCGCCGGCAGATGCATCATCGTCGCGTCGCCACCGGCTTTCTTCAATTGATCGACGAGCATGCTGCAGCTGGTGAACGACTGCTGCCAGTTTGCCGGCCCGCCGCTGACGTCGCCCAGGTGATCGCCGAACACGAAGAGTGACGGGATCTTCGCCAGCGTGGCGAGTTGTTCGGCGGTGACCGCTCGGCAGGGCATCTCGATCGAGATGATTCCACGGACGCCCGACGGATCGATGAGTGCCGCTTCCTCGGGGAAGAAGCCCGATTCCGAATGGCCCATGAGCACGGCGCCGTGAAGCTTCGTGCCCAGCGCCGCCATCTGCTTCCACGTTGGGTTCGGCATCGGCAACGTCGAGTTCACGTCGGGAATCATCTGCTTGTACAGCTCGTCGACCGATTCGATCGGAAACTGTCCGTCGGGAAAGGCCTCACCGTACTTCGGGCCGAACCGGAAGACGGTCCAGGCGATCTGATGCGAGGCATCGAGGATGCCTGGCATCTGCGCCGCGGGCTTGCTGCCCTGACGTACGTCGAGAAATCCGGTTGGATCGAATCCCGACCGCGCGCGTGAGACCTGGTCAGCGAGATAGACCGATCGGTCGCGCCGCACGAAGTACTCGTTCCAGCCCATACGGCCGTCCGGTGTCGTCTCCCACGTCTTGCTGCTCAAGCAGCAACCGTGGACCATCACCACCGGCACATGCTGCGAGCCGCGCATCGGGATCTGGTACTGCACGTACATCTGGTTGACGGTGATCTCGCCCGACTGCGCGGGAATTGGTCCGGTCGCAGGCTGCGCCAGCGTCTTGTTCTCACCGCCGACGAAGAAGCTGCCCTGCTCGCGGATCGTGAGCGGCGTGTTCTTCTTGACCTGCGCTGAGGATCCGGCGGAACCGCAGACCACACAGAGAAACAGGACAGCAATTCGTCGTGTCATCGCCTTTCTCCGTTCAATGTGGAGAAGTTCTATCCGTCGTGGAGTGCGTATCGTACGATATGTCGCGTGAAGCTGGCGATCGTCACCCTGGCGCTCGTGGGTTGGTCGCAGCTGGGACCGCTCCTCGCGGAGGGCTACGACGAGAGGCGCTCGGCGGCCGTCGCCCGATGCGAGGCGATCGATCCATCCGCCTATCAAAGCGGCTTGATATTCAATCCCGAGGGCTACCGGTCGCTCTATCTGCGGTCCGAGTGCCTGCAGAAGGCAGCGGTGGAATTTCGCGACGAGTCGCTGTGCCGACAGGTGCGCCGACGATGGTCGCTGTTCTCGTCGAGCTGGGGGTACTCGTCAACGCAGTGCCGCAAGGAAGTCCGCAGCGGCCTCGCCGCCGACGAGAAAGCTTTGAAGGCGATCAAGGCCGGCTACGTTGGTGGACCGATCACGTTGCGTGATTTCCATATCGAACGAGACGGGAACGGTCACGACTTCGACATCATCCCGACCTTTGGCCCTGGCTACGCGTACGTGTACCTGCTGACGTTCGAGATTCTGCGGGATGACGGTCCGCCGGTGCTCCTCTATTCGGACACACACTATGTGGACGGCCACAGCGACATGCGTCTGTTTGCGCGGCAGAGCGACGTTCGAGCGCGGTACCCGGCGTTGGCAATGGAGCATCCGTACACGGTGCGTGAGACCGTGACGCTCACCTTCGGGGGGAGTGCCGCGTCCAACTGGAGTGATGCATTCATCGAGCGCGTTTTTCCGCGGCGCGAACGGACGGCGTCGGTGACGAAGAACGGCGCGCTGGTCGTGCACGACGTCATTTTGTCCCGACCGCGTGGTCGTGTCGTCGACCCGAGACGTGGAGACAACTGACCATCGCGATGATGTCGTAGCATGTCCAGGATGAAATCGACTGTCCGCCGACTGCCCCTTGCCCTCGGTCTGGTTCTGACGTGCCTCGCGGCGTCACCTGTCGCCGCGCAATGGCCAAAACGGCTCGCCCCGGGTATTCCGTTGAACGCCGACGGCAAACCGAACCTCGAGGCGCCGACGCCGAAGGCCGTTGATGGCAAGCCGGATCTCTCCGGCGTCTGGACAATTGAAACGCCGCGCGCGCAGCAGCCGCAGCAACCGGCGGTGGCGGCCGCCGGCACGGGCGAGATTCCGCCGACCTCACGCAACGTGTTCGGCAACATCGGGGCGCAGATTCAGGGTGGCGCCCCGTATCAGCCGTGGGCCGCGGAGCTCGTGAAGAAGCGGATGGCTGACAACAGCAAGGACAATCCCGACGCGAACTGTCTGCCGATGGGCGTGATGCAGCTGACGTCGCATCCGTTCCCGAGAAAGATCATCCAGACGCCGACCGAGGTGCTCATCATCTATGAAGGATCGGGTACGACCGTGCGGGAGATCTTCCTCGACGGCCGCGCCTTGCCAACCGATGTCGAGCCATGGTGGAACGGTTATTCGGTCGGCCGCTGGGAAGGCGACGCACTCGTGATCGAAACCACCGGCTTCATGGACGAAGGCTGGCTCGACGTGCGGGGAAGTCCGCTGACGACGAACGGAAAGATCATCGAACGATTCCGCCGCCCGAATGTCGGCACGCTGGAGCTCGTCGTCACCATCGACGATCCGAAGGCGTACACGAAACCGTTCAGCGCGAACATTCGCTATCGCCTGGTGCCCGATCAGCAGCTGATCGAGTTCGTCTGCCTCGACAAGGACGCTGCGCACTACGTGCCGGGCGAGAAAAAGTGACGCCAACGATATGAGAGTGAATGCACGACTGGCGCGCGTTGGTTGGACCCTGAGCCTCGCTTGGGACGTGCGCCTGACCTGGGAGCTGATGCCCGGCCCCTACGACTGCGGCAACGCTCACGCCACCGCGCGGTGGTCAGCATCGAGCACGCCGGCGAGCGACGTCAGCGCGTCGACCAGATCCATCCGAAACAGGCCCTGCTTCGCGTCATCGCGGAGAACCTGGAACGCCTGTCCGTGAGACCGAGCGCTGCGATATGGTCGTGCGGACGTCATCGCATCGAAGCTGTCGACGAGCGCGATGATCTGCGCCAGCAGCGGGATGCTCGTCCCGCGGAGTCCGTCGGGGTAGCCGCTGCCGTCGATGCGCTCGTGATGCGAGCGAATGATGCTGCGCACGACGGCGGGTGCCGTCGCGCACATCGCCTCGCCGAGGATCGTGTGCTGCTTCATGAGAGCGAATTCCGCGCCCGTCAGCGGAACCGGCTTCAGGAGAATCGCGTCCGGGATCGCGCGCTTGCCGATGTCGTGCAGCAACGCCCCCACGCGCAGCATCTCGCAGTCTCGCCGGGTGAGGCCCATGCGCTCTCCAACGAGGAGCCCGTACCACGCCACGCGTTCGGAGTGTTCTTCAGTCGCCGCCCGACGGGTGATGCGGGGCAGGCGGGCAACGATTTCGCAGGCGTTCGAGGGAGGGACAATGGCTCGCGGGACTGCGCCCTCGTGCGCCCGCGGCATCATGCTGCCCTCCGCTGGCGCCGACCCGGGTCAATGGGACGCAGTCGGCGTCGTTCGAGAGCCGCTTCCATCGCTGCGCGAATGCGCGCCTCATCCTGCCCCGCCGCGCCCTCATTGGCGTCTACCGCCGCATCGTCCGCGGTCGTCTCGACTGCCGCTTTCCGTCCGCGACGCGTCTTCGACCACTGATACGCCATCTCCGTGAACATCGCGGAAAACGTGGTAACTTCGTTCTCCGGTCTCATGCGGCCGTCCGTTGAGCGGTGGCTTCCTCGAGGTGCTGCACGAGCGAGGTCAGCTCCCTGGGACACCTGAAAATCCGCGCGCCAAAGGCGATGGCGCCGATGGCTTCGTCTGCGTCGAGCCCGCTGTCCCCCGTCAGGAGTACGAGCGGGGTGTACTGGTGGAGCGGCAGCGAGCGCATCCACTTGAAGAAGTGGGCGGCAGGAATGGTGTCCCAGGCTCCCGCCTGGAGGATCACCGCATCGACGTGTTCATCGGCGGCCGCCTGCGCTTCGCGGAAACCTTCCGCGCGAAGAGCGACCACGTGATTGAGGTCCAGCAGCGGATCGAGCACGCGCTTGAAGTCGGGGTCCTTCACGATCACCAGAATTCGGGAAGCCATTTGCACGGTGATTGAGCAGGAATCGCGCCGGACGTGAGGTCTCTTAAGCGGTGCCGGAGTGCGTTCGTTGCACGACGCGTCGTGCGCGGGAGGGGATTTACGCCAGAGGACTAGGGGAATCGTTCCCTAGCGCCGGCGCCAGCGACTTCACGCAGCTGACGAAGCGGTCCGGATCGACCGGCTTGCTCAGACACGCGCGGGCGTCGAGCCGTTCGGCGATTCGCGGCGCGTCATCCCGGGACGACAGGACCAGCACGGGAATGCGCTGGATTTCATCCATCGTCCGCTGAACGCGCCTGAACTCCTCTCCGCTCATCACCGGCATTTCCAGATCCAGCACGATGAGCGCCGGGCGATGGATGCAGGCCACGGCGAACGCTTCCATACCGTTCCGCGCGGTCAGCACCTCGATGCCGTGCCCCTTGAGCGCGGTGGCGAGCAGGGCGCGGACGTCGGGATCATCGTCGACAAGGAGCACCGCGGCCGAGTGGTCACGCATTTCGCGACCGCGCCTGGAGGTGATGAGAGATGATGCGGGCCAGGTTGTCGGCGTCTATCGGCTTCTGCAGGTACGCGGCGCATCCCGATTCGATTGCCAGGCGCTCGGTACCCGCGCCATGGAGGAAGCTGACGGCGACGACGACCGCGTTGCGGTGCGTAGGGTCGGTCGTCACCAGCCGGGCCAGGAGCAGGCCACTCATGCCGGGCAACACGAGGTCGACTACCAGCGCCTGCGCTGGAAACAGCTGCAGGATGGCGAGCGCTTCCTCGGCGCTGTGCGCAACGCGGAGGTCGCACCCCCTCAGATCGAGCTCCGCCAGGAGCACCCGCGCGCTCATGGGATCGTCTTCGACCACCAGCACTCGCGTACCCTGCAGGTCACCATCGACCGCACGAGCTGCGGAACGCTTTTTCTTGGACGGCGCAGCGCGGCGTTTGCGGCGTGGCGGCGCCAGTGCGGGCGAAGAACCGGTCGGGGGACCGAGCGGGCCGAGCATTCGAACGAACTCATGCCAAATGCTGGCCACTGGCGGAAGAGCGGCATCGCCCTCAAACACGGGACATCGGCGCTGTGTTCCGCCCTCCGGTGGCGAGGCGCTATGGTATCGTCACCACGCAACTCTGGCGGGCCCGCCATAGAGCGAGACAGGCAGGATGAGTGGCACGCTGCTGGTGATCGACGACGACGAGGCGAGTTGCCGGCTGGTGAAAGCAACGTTTTCCAGCGAGGGCTTCGACGTCATCGCTGCGCACGACGGCCCGTCCGGTGTTTCCGCCGTTGCCGCAATCCAGCCCGATGTCGTGCTGCTCGACCTCCGGCTGCCCGGTCTTGGTGGCCTGGAGGTACTCGAGCGGCTCAAGGCCGCATCACCATCGTTGCCCGTCATCATGCTCACGGCCTCGCGTGACCTCAAGCCTGCGGTCCGCGCGACGCAGCTGGGCGCCTTCGACTATCTGACGAAGCCATTCGATGTCGAAGAGCTGTTGATCGTCGTCCGCAAAGCGGTGCAGACGCGCGCGCTGGAGAAGGAAGTCGAGGAGCTTCGGCTGCAGGTCGGCAAGAACGAGGCCCACAGCCTGGCGGTGCAGATGGGGTCGAGTGCCGCGATCAGGCATGTCATCGAACAGGTGGAGCTGGTCGCGAAATCCGATTTCACGGTGCTGGTCCTCGGGGAAACGGGTACCGGCAAGGAGCTGGTCGCGCAGGCGATCCATCGCCTGAGCGACCGTCGGAAGAAGCCGTTCATTGCGCTCGACTGCGGGGCGATCCCCGAGGCGCTGCTGGAGTCGGAGCTGTTCGGCTACGAGCGCGGCGCGTTCAGCGGTGCCGACCGGCGGAAGGCGGGGCACTTTCAGCTGGCCGATGCGGGCACCTGCTTTCTCGACGAAGTGGGCAACCTGCCGATGACGCTGCAGATGAAACTGCTGCGGGTGCTCGAATCGCGTCAGGTGCAGCCGGTGGGCGCCGAGCGTGCCACGCCGATCGATGTGCGATTCATCGCGGCGACGAATCACGACGTGCAGACGCGGGCTCGTGAGGGACACTTCCGATCCGACCTCTATTTCCGCCTCGCGCAATACACCATCTCACTCCCGCCGCTCCGCGATCGACGCGAAGACATCCCGTACCTCGCGCAGCGGTTTCTGGAGGAAGCGAGCATCGAGCTGCGCAAGCCCGTTCGCGGATTTGTCCCCGCCGCGCTCGAGCTGCTGGCAACGGCCGAGTGGCGCGGCAACGTTCGCGAGCTGCGCAACCTGGTGCGTCAGGCCGTGTTGATCGCGAACGAGCTGGTCATCCGTCCGCAGACGCTGCAGTTGACGGATCACGCTCCCGCACCGGTCGACGAACCAAAGAATGTCGCGCAGTCCCTCAAGGAGATCGCGGAACGGGCGGCACGCTCGGCGGAGCGGCAGGCGATCACCGAGGCGTTGCGCGCGGCACGTGGAAACAAGAGCCGCGCCGCGCGAGCACTGCGGACCGATTACAAGACCCTGCACGTGAAGATGCGCGACCTGGGAATCGAGGCTGCCGAATTCGCCGACTGACCCGGCGCACTCACCGTCCGGCGTGGCGTGCGACGACCGCGGACAGGGTGTCCGCATCGATCGGCTTCGACACGTAGTCGTCGCAGCCGGCGGCTCTCGCCTTTTCGTCATCACCCTTCATGGCATACGCGGTCACGGCGATGATCCGAATCCCGCATGTCTGCGGATTGGCTTTCAGGCGGCGCGTCAGCTCCACGCCGTCCATCCCCGGCAGCTGCAGATCCATCAGGATCACTTCGGGAGCGAATGACTCCAGCACGCGCAACGCGTCTTCGGCGTCGGTCGCCGTTCGGACGTCGTAGCCCTCGACGGAGAGGAGCACGCGCAGGAGCTTCAAGTTCTGCGCGTTGTCGTCGACGACGAGAACCGGCGCGCCCATCAGACGTCGTCGTGCTCGGGACGGCGGTTCGGTGGCGTCAGGATGCGCGGCAGGATGGCGGCGAACGTACTGCCCTTGCCGGGTTCGCTCCGCGCTTCGACCCGGCCGCCCTGCGCCTCGGCGATCTGTTTCGTCAGGGCCAGACCAAGTCCCGTCCCCTGATAGCGTTTCGATGCGCCCGCGTCGAGCTGCTGGAACTCGACGAAGAGACGCTCGAACTGTTCGCGCGGAATGCCGATGCCCGTGTCCTCGACCTCGATGCGGAAGAACGCGTCGTCTTCGGGAAGAATCCGGACCATCACCTGCCCACCCTGGGGTGTGAACTTGATGGCGTTGGACAGGTAGTTGTACAGGACCTGCTTGAGTCGAGCGGGATCTGACACCGCGCTGCCCGTCGACGGATCGATCCAGGTCTCCAGCGAGACCCCTTTGGTGACTGCAAGTCCGCGAAGGATGTCGCGCACCTCCTTGACGATGTGGGCAAGATCCACGGCCTCGGGCCGGAAGTCCATCATGCCCGCCTCGACCTTCGCCAGGTCGAGGATGTCGTTGATCAACTGCAGGAGGTGACGCGAGCTGGTGAGAATGTCACCGAGATACTCACGATGCGGCGGCGCGACGGCTCCCACCTTGCCCTTGAACATGAGATCGGCGAATCCGATGATCGCATTGAGCGGCGTGCGCAGCTCGTGCGACATGTTCGCCAGGAACTCGCTCTTGAGACGATTGGCCTGCTGCAGCCGCTGCTCGAGCTCCTTGCGCGGCGTGATGTCGCGGATCGCGCTCGACACGAGCATGCCGTCCTCGGTTTCAATCGGGCTGAGGCTGATCTCGATGGGGAACTCGGTGCCGTCGCTGCGGAGCCCGAAGAGCTCCAGGCCCGAGCCCATGGCTCGCGGACGTCCGGTGGCGAAGTAACCGCTCCGGTGACTCGGGTGCGCGCCGCGGAACCGTTCGGGAATGAGCAGTTCGACGCGCTGGCCGATCAGGTGATCGCGGGTATAGCCGAACAGCAGCTCCGTCTGCGCGTTGACCAGCACGATGCGTCCGTCGCGGTCGACGATGACGATCGCGTCCGGGGCTGATTCGAGAAGCCCCCGGAACTTCGCTTCCGCCTTCCTGCGACCGGTCAGGTCGCGAACGGCGGCCGATACGAGGAGTCCCTCCGGCGTCGCCATGGGAGAAAGGCTGATCTCGGCCGGAAACTCGGTCCCATCCTTGCGGACCGCATAGAGCTCCAAATCGGCGCCCATCGGACGCGAATGCGGATCGCGGCCGTAGCCGCCGCGATGCGCGGGATGCTGCGCGCGGTAGCGCTGCGGGATGAGAATTTCCACCGGTCTGCCGAGAAGCTCGTCACGCGTGTAGCCGAACAAGTACTCGGCCTGGCCGTTCACCAGCTCGATGCGGCCGTCCTCGCTCACGATGACCAGCGCGTCGGGCGCCGCTTCGAGCAGCCCACGGAATTTGGCTTCGCTGGCCTGCTCTCGCTGCAGACGCGTGAGCTGCGTGATGTCCTTTTCGCTGACCGCGATGAACGGCTCGCCGCCGGTCCGATCGACGCGCCGCATCGTGATGCTGACCTGAACGAGCGTGCCGTCCCTGCGTCTGCGCACCGTCTCGATGAGAGCCGCGCCGTCGCGGATCACGCGAGCCAGCAACTGCTCCAGCTCCACCACGCGATCGCGAGGCACGATCAGTTCCGCGATGGGGCGACCGACGGCGTCCGGCGCGCGGTAGCCGAAGATCGCTGCCGCGCCGCTGCTCCAGAACAGAATCTGTCCGGCGAAGGAGAGCGCGATCAGCGCATCGGGAGACTCGTCGACGAGGCGCTCGGCGAACGAGCTGTTGGTGTCGTGGTGAGGGAGGGGATCAGCCATGGTCCTGGGCTATTTCCTGCCGGTCTGCTGCTTCGAATAATCGATGAACCCCTGCTCCTTGCATTTGTCCTCGGTGTACGACGCATCGGCGGGCTGGATTTCATCCTCCCCCGTGTACTTGCCCTTCAGATAGATCGGGTCTTCAGCCTCGTACTGCCGTGTCAGCTTCATCGTCCTGGGATCGAGCGTGAAGCGCTCGACGACGTGCAGCTTGTCGCTGTGACGGACGGGAGCGTTGAGCACACCGGGCAGGAAGCCGATGGTGTCGACGACCAGCGTGTCGCCTTCCCATCTACCAATGGAGTGACCCGCGCGGCTTGGCTTGATCCCCGCTGCGTGATCCTTCTGGGTCATATAGATCGTCCGTTTGAGATTCCGCTGCCCGTACTCGAGGACGATGCTGTCCTTGTTCTGCGTGATGCGATTCACCGGACCGTCGAACGTCCAGTCGAAGATGATGCTCGTGGTCTCGCAGCGGAAGCGCGGATTGTCCTGCTGTGTGAATGCGGCCGCGGCTTTCTCGCCGGCGTCAGTCAGCTGAGTGCCGCCGTACAGACGGGGACCCGGTGGGGGAGCGCCGCGTCGTCCTGCGCCGCCGCCAGGCTGACCAGGAGTGGTGCTGGCGATCGTGCCCAGACGAACGAGGCCGCCGCCGACACCGCGGGGGTCGGCCATCACGAGCTGCTCGGGCGCCCAGTCTCCGGAAATATTCGGCTCACCGCTCGGACGACGGAGTGGCCGATTGACGTTGACGTCCTTGATCGGTCCGCGTACTTCCTTGATGCCGTCGGACGCTTTCACATACTGGCCATACCGGTCCATGCGGGTGCCGTTCGCAAACATGATGGTCTGCAGGTAGCAGGACGCAGGGTCGGCGCGATCGGGCGAGGCGGTGATGTCGATGCGCTCGCCGATCGTGAACAGCGCCGGCGACCAGCCGGACCGTCGGAGCACGTGCGCCGATCGCATCTCGCACCGGTGCTTCGTGACGCGGCCGTCTGCCTCGGTGACCTCGAAGTACAGCCACGAATGCGGATTGACGAACTCCATCTTCGTCAGCCGCGCCATCGGGAACGACACGGTCTTGTTCAACTCGAACGACCCGCCGCCGTGGTGCGCCAGAACCGGAGTGGCGAACAGGATCGAGAGCAACGCGAGAGCAAGATGTCGTTTCATGGCATATATTCCAGGCGCCCGTTCGTCGATCGCGAGCGCACGTCGAGGGCAGAATACACCTGGCGAGGCTGGCGCTAGACCTCGCCAGGTGTCACTGTTTCTTGCCCCGCTTCGCGGGGCGGCCGTCTCGACGGAGCATGCCTTGATTCATATTCGAAAATCGGGGCCGTCAAGACGGCAGTAGAGGAGCTTCATGAGTACCGTGGCCCGGGCGGAATTGACCGCGCGGCCGAATCAGTGGATGGTCTGGCTTGGCTGGCTGATCTCCCTGGCGCCGGTGCTGGTCGTGCTGATGAGCGCGCGCTGGAAGCTGACGTCAGACCCCTGGTACGTCCGCGAATGGGCACGGATCGGATGGCCGATGGACGCGCTGCCGCGTCTCGGGCTGCTGCAGCTCTCGTTCATCACGCTGTATCTGATTCCTCGCACGTCGGTCCTCGGCGCCGTGCTCATGACTGGATACCTCGGTGGCGCCATCGCGACATACGTTCGAATAGGAGAGTTCTATCCTCCGCTCGTGCCGCTCGGGACCGCGTTGCTCGCGTGGGCCGGAATCTATCTGCGCGAGCCTCGTCTTCGAGCGCTGCTGCCGTTTCGGCGGACCGCCGGCAAGAGTTGAGCAGAAACTCGCCTGGGTAAAATCTTCGTGATCTCGCGTGACCTGTCACGAAACGATCACGCCGGCGGACGCGCGTGTCAGCGCCCCCGACCATTTCGTCGCACGATCGAGTCCGCGGCATAAAGGAGGCGCGGGACAGTTGAATCGCGAATAGCGCCGAAATCGGGATGGAGGGGACGAGCGCTCCCAGTTATCCGTCGCGCATTGTGATGACGGTACCGGCGAATCCGCGCATCACCTCGGTGACGCCGACGCTTGGTCCGACCGGGACCGTCGTGACCATCGATGGCGCAAACTTCGGCGCATCCGGTCAGCTGAAGTTCAACGGTGTTACGGCGACACCATCCAACTGTGGCAACACGAATATCGGGTTGGTGACGTGCTCCGATGGGGTGGTAACGACGTCGGTGTTCCCTCTGCCAAACGTGCCGTGGTCGACGCGTACTTGGACGGGTCCGTCGCGGACGCCAGCGTACCGAGTCAGTTCGAGGTTCATGTCGTGAACGGACGGATCGCGCGGGTCGTTCCGTCGAGCGGCAGATTCGACTTCGTGAAGTCGGGCGAGGGGTTCATCGTCGTCGACGAATGAACTGGAGATGCGGGCTGCCCGGCGGTCGCACGTACCGGGTGGTCCAATGGCGAGATTGACTCGCGGGCGAGGAAGACATCGACGAATGCTGGAATCGCGGGGTTCGAGGGTCGTCGTTCTTGAGCATCGGATTGACGATACTCTGGAGCTCGTTGTCGCCCGTAATGGGTCAAACGGGCGCAGCAGGCGGCCAGGCTGGCTTTCAGCAGAACCGCGACTATCTTTCGCTGGCGCCATTCGAGTTCATCGACACGGTGAGCGGCAACGTTGTGTTGAGCTTCGTCGACTTGGCGCTCCCGGGTAACGGCGGGCGATAGCTACGAACCCGGGACGTTCAGGCTGCTATCGGTCAATGGGCTGACGATGAGCTACGAATCTCGAAACAGGGCCACAGGCGGCGTTTACGTACACGACCAATAATTTGATGCGGTCGTCGACCGTGGCCGGGACGGCTGCCACCTATGCGTATGATGCCGATGGGTGGCGCGTGAAGACCACCTTGAATGGCGGCGTCACCAGCTACTTCCTTCGCGGCGTCGACGGAAAACTCCTCAGCGAATGGACGAACACGACGCCGAATGCCCAGGTCAGGGACTATATTTACGCCGGGACCCGTCTCATTGGCATGTTCACCGCACCCGTGCAGCCGTAAAAGAGGTTGCTCGCAAAGCGTCTGTAGGACAACGCTCCCGGAATCGCAGAGTATCGTGATCGTGCGATGTCTGGACCGTCCGACGAAGACGTGCGGCGAGTTGTCGATGGGTTCCGAAGCGGAGTGTTACCGAAGGCGGACTGGACGCACACGGCGCATCTGATCACAGGCACATGGCACGTCTATCACCTCGGCGCTCCGGCGGCGCTGGAGGCGCTGCGTGCCGGCATCCTCGCCCTGAATGATTTTCACGGAACCCCGAACACCGACACCCGCGGGTACCACGAAACGATCACCCGCGCGTACGTGGAGCTGATCGATGACGCGCTAGCTCGTGGTCGTGCGGCGACGGTCTTCGATGCCGCGCGATCCGTTGTGAGCTCAGACCTCGCGCATCCGCGTGTCCTGCTACGCTACTACTCCGAAGCCCGATTGATGTCCGTGGAAGCAAGACGAAGCTGGTGCGAGCCCGATCTGGTGCCGCTGCAGGAGCGGTGCATCGAAATCCCCGGGCCCGAAGCCCAACGTCCAAAGCCTGAAGCCCGCATCAGTCCTCTGGACCTGCAGCAGACATGACGGCTGCGGAGATCAGCGCGATCAGCTCGTCGAGGTCGACCGGCTTGGCGACGTGGAAGTTGTAGCCGGCGGCCAGCGCGCGGTCGCGTTCCTCGAGACTCGCGAAGGCGGTGACGGCGATCGCGGGAATCATGCCGTTCTCCCGCGCCGCTCGCGCCCGAACGGCCTCGATGAGCGCGTAGCCATCCTGTTCCGGCATTCCGATGTCTGCGAGCAGCAGGTCGAATCGCTGACGGTTCATCGCATAGAGCGCCTCACCAGCCGAACCGACCGTCGTCACCCGCGCTCCGCGCTCCTCGAGCGCGACGCGCAGCAGGTCACGTGCGTCCGGTTCGTCGTCGACAACCAGCGTGTTGAGACCGGTCAGCATCACGACATCGGGACGCGTGATGTCCGTCGGCTTGTGTTCCAACAGCGGCATGACCTGGCGAATGGGAAGGCGCACCGTGAAGGTGGCCCCGTGTCCCTCTCCCGCGCTTTCCGCCGTCACGCTGCCGCCGTGTGCTTCGGTGAGATGCTGGACGATGGCCAGTCCGAGACCAAGGCCCCCGTGCTTGCGTGAAAACGAGGCGTCCGCCTGGCGGAAGCGCTCGAACAGGTGCGGTAGGAAATCGTCCGCGATCCCCTGGCCGACATCGGTGACGACGATCTCCGCGAAGTCATTGTTGCGTCGCAGCAGCACGTCGACGTGACCATCGGCGACGTTGAACTTGACGGCATTCGACAGCAGATTCCAGACCACCTGCTGCAGCCGATCGGCATCGCCGGTCACGATGATGTCGACGTGTGGTTCCATGGCCACACGGATGTTGATCCCCCTGGCGATTGCGGCGAGCCGGACCGTGTCGACGGCGCCGGCCACGATCGTGTGCAGACTCACCGCCTCCGAGTTCATGCGCAGCTTGCCCGAGGTGATGCGAGAGACATCGAGCAGATCTTCGACCAGCTGCGCCTGGGCTTTGGCGTTCCGCTCGAGCGATTCGAGCGCTTTGCGCTGGGTGGCGGCGCCGAGCGTGCCGGAATTGAGAATGTGCGCCCAGCCGAGCACGGCGTTCAACGGCGTTCGCAATTCGTGCGACACGATGGCGAGGAACTCGTCCTTGACTCGATTCGATTCACGCTCGCGCTCGAGGGCATCCGTGATTCTCGCGATCATCTCGTTGAAGGTGGCGATGACCGTGCCGATCTCGTCGCCGTACCCAGGTCTGGCGCGCAGCGAATAGTCCTGTCCGGCCGACAACTGACGGGCGGTGTCTGCGAGCTCCTGCAGCGGGTGCACGATCGATCGGTGAATGCGGCTCGCCGCCAACGCCGCGGTCAGCACGGCGAGCACCAGCAACGCCCCGATTGCCATCGCCCCGACGAGCAGACGATCGCGCACGTCGCTCAGCTCGCGCGCGACGTAGAGCGTGCCGTGCCACTGTCCGGTCAGCGTCACCGGTGCCAGGGTTTCCAGCGTGCCCCATCCGAAAACGCCCTCCTGTGGCGGAATCGCCGGACAGCGGTTCCTGTCCTCGCGTTGATACGTGGCGAACAGCCTGCCGTCGGTCGCATAGATGCAACCGAGGGTGATCTGCGGCCGCAACCGCAACGCGGCGAGCGTTTCACCCGCCGCGCGATCATCACGGAAGGCGACCGCGGCCGCGCTGCCGTCGGCGACGATTCGTGCCTGCGCCTCCGTATCGCGCTCGATCTCGGACCGGAACTGGGTGATCTCCCACAGCAGAAAGCCGCCGCCGGCAAAGATCAACGCGACGACGCTCGAGGCAAGCGTCGCCAAGAGCAGCTTCTGGCGAATGGGGCGGTCACGGAAGGGAATCATGTCGGACCAACCAGCCGGGCGAGCTGCAGCAGACGGGAGCTGATTCGCAGGTTGGCGCGTGATGCCGCCGTCGTATTGATCTCGAAGCGGACCCGCTTACCGTCGAGGACGAAGTTGACGATGCCTCCTTGCTGGATGAACTCGGGTGATTCGCCGACGGTGAGCACCGGCCGGCCTTCCACCGCTCGCAGATACTCCTGCGCCGCGGCGAAGCGGCGTGGAATGAAGAGCACGTCGCACGCGGTGTCCGGTTGCAGGATGGACCGGACCATCAGCGGCTGTCCTTCCACCGTCTCGCCACGCACCGTTTCCTCGAGCCGCTCCTCGATTGGATGCGGTCCCGCGACGCAGATTCGCATCGAACCGCTGGACGCGCCGGCGGGCCACTCCACGAGCCGGACGAAGTTGTAGAGGAAGGCCGCCTTGATCTCGTATTCGCTCGTGCCTGGCTGCGCCTGTGCCCGGACGACCGTGGTCGCCAGGCAGAGCGCGAGAAGAGCCAGGCCGAGGCGTCGCATGTCAGAACCTGAACGTCACACCAACGCGCACGTCGCGCTCGATCTCGACGCGATGAGGGATATCGGCGCCGAATTCAGGATGTTGACGATGCAGCAGGTTGTCGCCGACCAGGAACAGTTCAGTCCTCGGTGACGCATGCCATCCGAGGCGAAGCCCCACTTCGGTGTAGGCGGGGACTCGCGGATCGGGCAACGTGCCGACGGCCCGCAGCGTCGCGTCGGCTTCGACGTTCCGCGGCAAGTCGATCGACGTGCGCCAGCCGAACACGTGGCTGGGATCGTTGGCCTCGATACTGACGTTGCCGACGCTGCGGCTGCCCGGGGCGCGGTGAATATCCACGTCGAGCCAGGTGTAGTCCACCTCCGTGCGGAACCACGGCACCGGCTGCAACAGAACATTCGTTTCGACACCCTGGGAGGAGCCTTCCAATGTGTTCCCGATGACAAAGGGCGCGCCCAATCTGACCGGTGCTTCGATGCTGCGGAGATCGGCGTAATCGTGGCGGAAGACCGCGACATCGAAGGACAGCATCGAACCGAGCTGAACGCGGTATCCGGCCTGCGTCGCCACGGCGTTCTCGGGCTGGAAGTCCGGATTGCCACGCAGGACGACGAATCCGGTCGGCGTCATCGAGACCACGTCCGTGTCGAGGCGCGTGGGACGTCGGATCGCGCGCGTGACCGCGCCCCAGACCATCTGATTTCGCGGCAGCATGACGCGGCCGCGCACGGATGGTTGCACCGATGCGCCGCTGAAGGCGTTTCGTTCGATTTGGGCGGCGAGGGTTACGAACACCCGGGCCGGCAGCGCGAACTCGTTCCGCGCAAAGAGCGTCGACAGGGCGTAGTTTCGGTCGGCCGGGTCGAAGCCGAGCGTGGCGCTGCTCTGCGTGTGCTCGACGTTAATGCCGGCGCCGCCCCCCCACACCAGCCTGTGTCGACCGCCCCACAGGGTGGAGTGCTGCAGGTCGACGGCGAGGGTGTCGACGGAGTGCGTCAGCGAGTTCGGCGCACGGCGATCCTCACGCCGGTAGTAGGAGCGGATCGCGATCTGCGACGTGGGGGAGAGCACGTGCGTGCCCTGCCCACGCACGAGCGCCGTGGTGAAGTCGCGATCCGGATTGTCGGGAACGTGTTCGCCACTGCGAAACAGATCGCCCGCCACGAGCCAGCGCGATCCGTCGCGCGCCCCGCCGTCGAGACGAAATCCGACCTGCCCGCGCGTTCGGCCGTCATTGCTGCCACCGCCGCTGGCGAAGCGTTCGTCGTCGCGATTGGCGACCTTCCCATAGGCGCGCCACGTACGACCTCCTCTCCTTCCACCATAACGGGCCTCGCCAAGCGCGTGGTCCTCCGTTCCCGACGAGAGCGTCGCCGCAACACCCTGTGTATCGGCGGAGTGGCGCGTGATGACGTTGACGATCCCGTTCACCGCGTTCGCGCCCCACAGCGCCACCGGTCCCCTGATGACCTCGATCCGTTCGATGTCCTCGAGTGCGTAATCGATGGTGTTCCAGAACAACCCGCGAAACAGCGGCGAGTTCATCGGCACGTCGTCGATCATGACCAGCAGTTTGCCGGCGATCGTCGACGTGAACCCGCGTGCCGACACGGCCCACGACGCGTTGTTCGCCTCCGCGACCACGACGCCGGTGGCCAGTCGCAACGCATCGGCAATCGTGGTCACGCCGCTGCGCCGGATATCGTCGCGCGTGATCACCGAGACCGCCGCCGCGGTCTCGCCGACCGGCTCGACGCGCCGGTCCAATGTGGTGATCTCCAGGTTCATCAGCTGTTCGATCGAGAGGCCCTTGAGGGGCTTCGGCCCCTGGGAGGCCTGTGCCGGGCGAGGCGCGATCGCCACGACGACGAGCAGCAGAACGACACGTCGCGGACCTGCAATGCGCTCGAGTGAGCGCAGACGTTGCCAGGCGCGACGACACCCCGACTTCATGACCGACCCCGTGTCTGATGGAGAACCAGTGCTACCGAGCTCCGTGCGTGTGGGACGACAGCAGTCCTATGTGATTACCGTGTGCCTGGTGGCTTCTCGCACTTGAAATTCGCTGCGTCGTCAATGCTGCCGGAGCCGGTGTACGTTGCGATCTGCGGATACGGACAGAGCGGGCGCGTGCGATCGACGATGTCGGCGGTGCGATGCGCCGCGGGGATCTGGGCGGGTGCCTTGCCGGTGGCAATCCACAGCTCCATGGCGGCGACGACATCGAAGGTGTCGAAACCCACGCCGCCGCGGCAGTGATTCATGCCAGGCGCCATGTAGAGCTCGATCGATTTGCCCTGCGAGGACGGGCCGGTCGCCTGCAGGACATCGTTGAAATACGTGACGCTGTTGAGCGGAGTGACTTGCGGATCCGCCCAGCCGTGATACAGCAGGAGCTTGCCGCCGCGGCTGAAGAACGGCTTCAGATCCGCACTCGTTACGTCCCACGTTCCCGATGCGGCCAGCGCGCGATCGAAGTCCCGGGCCGGGTTGAAGTGCCGCCAGTTCCAGTCGGGCTCGTTGAACGCCACGTATTTCAGGCCGTCCTGCGCGATGTTCAGCGGCTGCGGACCGCCGAGCGTCGCCCATCCGAGCTCCGAGCCGGGCTGCACGAGGGCGTTGGTAATCACCTCGCCGGTCTTCGGGTGTTTCACCGGCGCGAACATCGCGTTCGCGGTCTCGACCTGTGCCGGGTTCAAACAGTACGACGCGTCGCCGGCGGTGCACTGCAGCACTCGCGCGTCGAATTGGCACGCAGGCGGATGGGAAATGAGGCCATCCTTCAACCCGTCGAGCTCATCGCACGCATTCACCACGGCCGCATGGATTGCCGGATATTTTGTCGGTGGGATATAGCTGTCGGCGGTGCGGTGCGCGAACGTGTTGAGCGCCACGCGCGCGACGTGCATACGCATCTGGTAGTTGCCCGGCGCGCCGGCAATGATCGCGTCGAAATCCTCGGGGTAGCGCCACGCTTCCGTGACCCCTTGCCGTCCGCCAGCGGAGCAGCCGTTCCAGAGAGACAGGCGTGGTGAGGCGCCGTAGTATCCGGCGATGATCGCCTTGCCGATCACGGCCAGCTCGTGCTCCGACCGATACGCGTAGTCGATCAGCTTTTCAGGATGGCCGAACGCAAAGGACCCCGATCCCCCGACGTGGCCGGTGTCGGTCCCCGCCGCTGCGTAGCCGCGCGCCAGCGCATCATTGAGCAGGCCGTAGTTGATCGTTCCCGCCCACCCGCCATTGCCCACCGCCACGAACTTGCCGTTCCACCCGGAGACGGGCAGCCACGCTTCTATGGAGATGTCGGAATCCGCCGACGGCTTCGACGTGACCGTCACGCGGCACATCGGCGCGATGTTGGACAGCGTCGGACCGCCCGCGACTGCCGAGGGGCGCGTGAAGGCGTGGGCGTCCACGGTCGCGGCAAGCGTCACCGCGGCATGAGGGAGCGTCAGTGTCGCGAGGCTTTCGCACGAGGTAGCCGATGTCTGGGCGTCCGCGAGCGAGCAGACGCCGAGTATCACGCCAGTCGCCAGGATCGACGCCGCAATGCGCATCCGCTTCTCCTTGGGCTCTGGATAGCTACGGTCGCTGCATTGCTGGGGACTTCCCCAGCCGCTTCCGCCGAGCCACCCAGCTACTGAGCCCGTGCGGATTGTATGTCCAGTTTGGCCGTCGTGGAGACATTCCGCAGGCGTGTTGACTTGCCGACGCTCGGCCCCCAGGACTTATCGGCGCGACGTGCATCGGCGTGCAGGGCTCTCGTCGGGGCGCTGCGTCCATGGGGTCCTAAACAGAACCAGCGAGGCTGGTCAAAAAGGCTGGTCTTGCTCGCGTCGTCGATCGACGCCCAGTTTGTTGACACGATTGATATCCAGCCGGTATCCTCCCGCCGCGTTGCATGCAAATCGTGCATGGAGGTGAGGATGCGATCGGTGGACCGCTACGTGGCTCGTTGCGCGAACCGTGTTCTTGGTGGGACCCACATAGCGGTCCTACCCGCGCGAAGCGCGCCAAGAGATGCTGGTGACCAGCCAATGAGCTCCGCGGGGATACAAAAGGGAGCCCCTTGGCTGGTCAAGTTGGCGGTTGGCGTGCTGTTGCTGTGCGTGCCCGCGTCGGCGTATGCACAGGCCGCCATTTCGGGTGTGGTCAAGGATCCCTCCGGCGCCGTACTCCCTGGCGTCACTGTTGAGGCCGCCAGTCCGGTCCTGATTGAGAAGGTCCGGACGGGCGTCACCGACGATCGCGGCGTGTACCGGATTGTCAATCTCCTCCCGGGCACCTATACCGTTACGTTCTCCCTCCCGGGCTTCAACGTGGTCAGGCGCGAAGGGATCGAATTGAGCGGCCAGTTCAACGCCCAGATCGACGCCGCACTCACGGTCGGCGGGGTGGCGGAGACAATCACCGTCTCGAGCGAGACACCGATCGTCGACGTGCAGAGCATCAGGCGGCAGACGACGATCAGCAGCGAGGTGCTGACGTCGATCCCGACGGCTCGGTCGTGGGCCGCCACCGCGCTCCTCATTCCGGGGATCGTCACGATCGGCGGCGGGCCGACCGACGTGCAGGTCACCCCGCAGATGACCGTGTTCGGTGGCGCGGGCGGGCGGAACAACGAAGGACGCATGCAGGTCGACGGCTTGAACACCGGCGCAGGGCTTGGCGGCAGCGGCGTGTCGACCTACGTCGCCGACATCTCCAATGCACAGGAAGTGGTCACGACGACGTCCGGCGGTCTGGGTGAAGCCGAGGTCGGTGGTCCCACGCTCAGCATCATTCCCAAAAGCGGCGGCAACCAGATCGCGGGCAACGCCTACCTGTCCGGGACCGGCGGCGGCATGATCGGGAGCAACTATACCGACGCGCTGAAGGCTGCCGGCTTGACGACGCCTGGGAAGCTCCTCAAGCAGTGGGATATGACCTTCGGCATCGGCGGTCCAATCATCAAGGATCGACTCTGGTATCGCGTGGCTGCCCGTGATGAGGGGCAGCACCGTACCATCCCGGGCATCTATCCAAACCTCAATGCGGGTGACCCCTCGAAGTTCCTGTATGCCCCGGACCGGACACGCGAAGTGCGCGGCGCCGAGAGCTGGCGTTTGTACACCGTCCGGTTGACCGCTCAGGCGACGTCCAAAGACAAGATCAACATGCACTGGGATGAACAACACCCGTGCAATGGCGCGACGTACGGTACGAGCGGAGACGGGTGTCGGAACCAGCCGAAGGACAAGGCGGTGATTGGAGCGCTTGGCCTCGGTGGGTTGACGTCCACGACGTCGCCGGAGATCAGTCAGTACCTGTATGCGCATCCGCGCGTTCGTCAGCTGACGTGGGCGGAGACGACGACGAACCGGATCCTGCTCGAGGCGGGCTTCGGCGCGTATCAGGCCCCGTTCGGTCCCTACGAGGCTCCGGGGAACCCGAATCGCGACCTGGTTCGGATCACCGAACAATGCGCGGCGGGATGCGCGGCCAACGGCGGGATTCCGAACCTGACCTATCGCTCGGCGAACTGGTCCGACAGCTGGGACGCCCAGTACACCTGGCGTGCGTCGGTCTCCTATGTGACCGGTACACACAACGTGAAGATCGGCTACGGAGGCGTGGCGCTCGTCTCGGACCTTCAGAATTTCAGCAACAGCAAGAACCTCGTGTACACAGTGAACAATGGCGTGCCGATCTCGCTCACGCAGACGGCGCTGCCCTTTACGACGAGCCACCGAACGCGGAACGCCTCGATCTTCGTGCAGGACCAATGGAAGGTGGGCAGCCGCGTCACGCTGCAGGGCGCGCTACGCTTCGACCGCAACTGGAGCTTCTCACCGGAAGAGAAGATCGGCCCGACCAACTTCGTGCCGACCCCGATCGTGTTTCCGAGGACGGACGGGGTGAATGCCTACAAGGACATCTCCCCGCGGTTCGGTGTCGCGTACGACCTGTTCGGCAACGGCAGGACCGCCGTGAAGGTCAACTACGGCAAGTATCTCGAGCCGACGAGCAACAACAACAATTACATCGTCGCCAATCCGATCACTCGTATCGCAACCAATGCGTCGCGCAGCTGGACCGACACCAATGGCAACTGGATTCCCGATTGCGATCTGCGCAGTCCGCTGGCGCAGAACCTGTCGGCAAGTGGCGGCGACGTCTGCGGCGCGATGAACAACCAGACGTTCGGGACAGCGACGCAGACGACAGCCAACATCGATCCCAAGATCCTCAACGGATGGGGCGTGCGGTCGAACGACTGGCAGTTCGGCGCGTCGGTGCAGCAGCAGGTGCTCCCGCGGGTGTCCGTGGAGGTGGGCTACTTCCATCGCTGGCTGAACAACTTCACCGTCACGGACAACCTTGCAGTCGGCGCCAGCGACTTCACGCCGTTCAGCATCAACGCGCCGTCGGACTCGCGCCTGCCGAACGGCGGCGGGTATCCGATCAGCGGCCTCTATAACGTCGTGCCCGAGAAGTTCGGCCAGACCAGCAACACGATCACGCTGGCGGAGAACTACGGCGATCAATACCAGAGATACAACGGGATCCTGTTCAACGTAAACGCGCGACTCGCGCAGGGCCTGCAATTCCAGGCGGGGGTCAATTCCGGGAAGACCGTGCAGGACAACTGTGACGTGCGGGCGCGGGTGCCCGAGTTGCAGACGCGCGTACCGGGCACGGCGGGGGCGGCTGGTGTGAGTCCGAACGTCAACGTCGGCGATCCGTACTGCCACAGCGATCCGGGACTGGTGACGAAGGTAACCGCGCTCGGCGCCTACACACTGCCGAAGGTCGACGTGTTGATCAGCGGGACGTTCCGCAGCGATCAGGGCGCGCCGCTGTCGGCCAACTGGAACGTGCCGGTCGCGCTCGTGTCCGCCGCGCTGGGTCGTCCAGCCGCCGTAGTCGGCACGACGGTGCCGATCAACCTCGTGGCTCCCGGCCAAGTGTGGGGCGAGCGCGTCAACGCGCTCGACCTGCGTTTCGCCAAGATCCTGCGCTTCGGCCGCACGCGCAACACGATCGGCATCGACCTGGTCAACGCGACCAATGCCGACACGATCCTGACCTACAACCAGACCTTCAATGCCACGCCGGTGTCATCGGCCGCGCAGGCGTGGAAGGCGCCGACGTCGGTGCTGACGCCGCGATTTGTCAAAGTGAGTGCGCAGATCGACTTCTGACGCTGGAGGGAATCAGGATCAGGGATCAGGATTCAGGGCTGTCCGGAATCAGGGCGCAAACGGCAGGCCTGAATCCTGATTCCTGCGGTTACGGGAGCACCGCTTTCAACTGCTGTACGAATGCCCCGGCGATCGCGGCGTACCCGATGGCGTTCGGGTGCACGTCGGGGCCGCTTGGCGGCGGCGCACCCATCCACGTCCATGTGAGCGCGACGAGAACGTTCTTTGGCAAGCCGATGATCCGTACGACCGACCAGTCAGTCGTGTGGAACGCACGCTCGACGTTCGCGACCGGCACGCCGAGCGCGGCGTACACACCCTCGAGCAGATCGTTCAGCTGCAGCGTCAGCGGCAGTGAATCGAGCGCGAGTTGCTGTCCCACCGGACCAAAAATCCAGGCCGCGAGGAACGCGTCGTAGTAGTTCATGCCGGCGATGGGCGCCGCCTGTCCTGAGGTCAGCAGTCCGCCGCGCAACGCGAGGAGAATTTGCGGAAGCCGGGACAGGATGTTGATGCCCGCCTGATTGACGCAGGCGTAGTCGACGGCAAGCGTCGGAACGTTGAAACAGTGCAGGACATCATCGCCACCGATGTCGATCGTGATGAACGCGATGCGATGCGACGCGATGAACGCCAGCGCGTCGCCCAACTGGCTGCCGGTGCTGTACTGACAGACGCCGCCGGTCATCATGGTGACGGTGGTTTCGCCGGAGCATCCCAGCTTGGCGAGCTTCAGACCGGGAATCTTCCATTTGTACAGAGCGTAGAGGTCGTCGGCGTATCCCTGCCTGGTCGGCGTATATACGCCATTGATCTTCTGGAGACCGATCGACAAGGAGTCACCGAGAGCCAGGTAATACTGGTCGTCGGCCGCGGAAGCCGTTCCGACGAACGCGAACAACGCGAGGCACAGAGCTCCGACGAAACGTTTTTCCATTTGTGAGTTCCCTCGGATCTACGCCACACGGCACGTGCGGCAGGACGCGAGTATATCCGAGGCGTCGTTGACGGCGCCGCTGTGACGGGCAGGTCGCCGATCGAGTCAGCGTAGGTTCACGCCGACTTGGCCGGCGACCCGACCGTCTGCGTTTCGTCGCTTATGGAACGGTCGCAATGAAATCGTCGAACTGTGCGACGCGTGTCCCGGCGTTGCTGGTGTCGGCTCCTGCCTTCAGCTCGAAACGCACCGCGCCGAGCGGGATTGCCGTGCCGTTCCACCGATTTCTGAAGATCAGCCACAGCGGCGGCAACGTCGTCTTTTCGACGGCGCCGCTCGGTGGCCGCTGGACGGATCACCCTCTCGGAGCGTGTGCCGCATGCATGCTGAGCCAACCGTCCGCGATTGGCTCAGCTCCGCGCCTGGAACAATCGCCAGAGAGGAAAACGTCGTGAGGAAGATTTAGCGCGCGTTCGCGATCAGCTGGCGCAGCAGGGCGACGGTTGATTCGCGCACGGGTCCGGGCCGACCGCCGCGGCCGCCTTGGCCGAGTGCAAGGTCGAGTGGTGTGAAGCCGGCGACGTTCTTCGCTTCCAGGTAGGCGCCGTTGTCGGCGAGCAGCTTCACCACTTTGTCGCCCCGGCCCACCGCGCCGTGCAGCGCGGTGTTGCCCGCCGCGTTCTGCGCGTTGATGTCCACGCCGCGATCGAGCAGCATCTTCACCGCGTCGACGGCACCGTCCTCAGTCGGGATGACGATGCGGATGCCTTCGCCGCGGAGGCCGCCGTATCCGATTCCCGCGGCGACCATCAGCGAGGTCGTTCCGTCCGGCAGCGTCGCGTAGGGGTTGGCGCCGGCGTCGAGCAGCAGGCGCATCACGGCGAGATCGTTCGTTCTCGCGGCGCGCATCAGCGGCGTCGCGCCAGGTCCGAAGTTCAGCGTCGTGCCCGCGTCGTGATGACGCTTGAGCGGGGCGCGCGTGAGTCGCGCATTCGGGTTGGCGCCTTTCGCGAGGATCAGTTTGACGAGATCGGGGCCATCGAGACGATCGAGCTGGATCGGCGCCGGCCGGCCCTGCGTCCACTGCAGGCTCGCCATGTCGACGGCGGCGTAGAGAGCGCCCATGCCGGCGATGTCGGAGATGTTGGGATCGGCGCCGTGTTCGAGCAGCATCGCGGCGAGATCGTAGTGGACGTTGATGATCGCGTAGACCATCGCCGTCGTTCCCACGCCGCGCGCGAACGCATCGCGGTCCTCGGGCTTGAGCGGAACGTCGGTCTGCGGGAGCGCGACCGCGTTGATGTCGGCGTGCAGATCGACCAGCGCGCGGGCTGCCTCGAGAGCCCCCTGTCGCGCCGCGTACATCAACGCCGTCCAGCCGCCGCGCGGGAACGGTGAGTTCGGTCCACCACTGCGCGGAAATTCGAGCACCGGCGGATCGAGCACGGTTGATCGCGCGTCGATCTCGGCGCCACCGGCGACCAGCGCGCGCACGACGTCCGCGTGGTTCTCGGCCGCCGCCCACATCAATGCGTTTTCACCGAACCAGGCCTCGCGCGCGTTGACGTTCGCCCCGGCCGCCAGCAACCGCTTCACCGCCTCGACGCTGCCGCTGCGCGCCGCCGTCATCAGGACCGGCTCGCCGGCCTCGGTCGTGCTGTTCGGATTCGCGCCGGCTTTCAGGAGGGCATCGACGATTGCGACACTGCCGTTGGTGGCCGCCAGGGTGAGCGGGCGGATGCCGTAGCGATTCGCCGCGCTCACATCCGCTCCGGCGCGCAGCAGCATGTCGACCATGTCGACATCATTGCTCTGCACGGCCCAGTGCAGCGCCGTCGTGCCGTCGGTCTGCGGCCGATTCACCGCCGCACGATCGCGCGACAACGTGTGCACCGTTGCGTGATCGCCGCGTTTGACGGCGGCGATCAGGGGCGGCACTGACTCGGTGGCGGAAAGCGTTGTCGTCAACGCACAGGCGACGGCCAACAGGCTGATTTTCTTCATCGGCGCGGCGGTTTCGTCCTGAGTCCTCGGATCTGATTCCTGGCCCAGCCCTGAATCCTGATACCCGATTCCTGATTCCTACTCGATCACAACTCGAACGCGCCCGTGCTGACCCCGAAACTATCGATCTCGACGCCGAACCGCTGCGCGACGGTCAGCATCACGTTCGCCAGCTGCGTGCCCTTGGGCGCGGCGATGTGGCGGTTGCCCTGGAACGCGCCCGCGGCCGTGCCGACCATCAGATACGGCACGTCGAGCGGCGAGTGCGCATTGCTGTCGCTCATGCCGCTGCCCCAGAGCGTGACGGAGTGATCGAGAAGATTGCCTTCGCCGTCGGGCGTCGCCTTCAGCCGCTGCAGGAACTTGGCGAACACGCCAATCTGCCAGGTGTTCAGCTTCACGAGCATCGCCAGCTTCTCCGGCTCGTTGCCGTGATGCGAGACGTGATGCCACGGCTCGTTGAATCCGAGCTCGGGGAACACCAGCTGACTCGCCTCGCGATTGAGCATGAAGCTGAAGACGCGCGTCAGATCCGCTTCGAACGCGACCGCCATCAGGTCGAACATCACGCTGGCGTGCTCTTCCCAGGAATCGGGAATGCCGATCGGTGCCGCCGGGACGTTGATCTCGGTGCGCGCCTGTTTCTCGGCTCGTTGGATGCGCGCCTCGATCTCGCGGACGTGGTCGAGATACTGATCGAGCCGGACGCGATCGCGTGAGCCGAGTCCACGCTCGAGCGACGCGACATCGCCGCGCACCGAGTCGAGGATGCTGCGGTTCTGCTTCATCCGCGCGATCCGCTGCTCGACCGATCCCGGACGTCCGAACATCCGCTCGAACACGACCCGCGGGTTCGTCTCGAGCGGCATCGGCGTTGTCGGCGATTTCCACGAGATCGTGTTCATGTACGCGCAGCTGTAGCCCACATCGCACGCGCCGACGTAGCCAGTGAGATCCTCGGTCCCGATTTCGAACGACGGGAACACGGTGTCGCTGCCGACGTGCTGCGCGATCAGCTGATCGAGCGACGTGCCGTTGTAGAAGTCCTCGGCCTCTGTGCGTTTCGGCGCGCTGCCGGTCAGCCAGGTCGCACTGCTCACGGCATGCGTGCCCTGCAGCGGGCGATCGACGTTCGACACGACGATCATCGAGTCGCGGAGCGGTTCGAGCGGCTGCAGGATCGGACTGAGCTCGAAGTTCACGCCCGTCGTCGCCGGCGTCCAGTGCGAGGGGCGCTCGCCCATCGGCACGAAGACGGCGCCGAATCGTTTCGTCGGCTTGGCGGCCGTCTGCGCGGCAGCGGTCAACGCCGGCACCATCGCGTCGAGCAGCGGCAGCGCAAGCGTCGCGCCGAGACCGCGAAGCATCGTGCGCCGGGACAATGATTTTCGAGTGACAAACATCACGCGCTCCTCCGCGCCGCATTCGGCAAGCGGACCCTGAACTCCAGAACCGTGAACCGTGAACCCCGAACCTAGAACCGTGAACCGCGAACCCCGAACAGTGAACCCTGAACCCCGGAACCGTGAACCCGGAACCACCGGAACTCGGAACCCGGAACGACCGGAACTCGGAACCCGGAACAGCGAACCTGGAACTAACGCGTCGCAGTCTTCGCCACCGTAGCATTCCCCGCACGCGCCGTGATTCTCATCTGAAACGGGACGCTCCGCACTACGCCCAGCACGATCGACGAGAAGCGGTAGTTGTCGCGCCCAGCGTCGCGCACGATCGAGCGGACGGCGGGCATGTCCGCGCCGGTGAGCCCACGCCCGATCGCGTACGTCAGCAACCGTTCGGTCATCGTCCCGACGAACGTCCGCGGATCGCGCAGCAGCGCCTGCCGAAGCTCCACGACTCCGGTCACGCGCATACCGTCCACGAGTTGTCCCGACACGTCGACCGGCGTCCCGCGCGTGCCGCCATCGCGCGTGCGCCACGCGCCCACGGCATCGAAGTTCTCGAGGGCGAGGCCGGCGGGATCGATGATGCGATGACATCCCGCACACGCGGGATTGCGGCGATGCTGCTCGAGCCGCTCGCGCACCGACCGCGGCTTCTGCGGCTCGACGTCCTCCGGAAACGCTGGCACCACGTCGGGTGGAGGCGGCGGCGGCGTTCCAAGGACGTTGTCGAGAATGAACTTGCCGCGCAGCACCGGTGACGTCCGATGCGGATGCGAGGTGACCATCAGAATCGCGCCCTTCCCGAGCAGGCCCTTCCGCGCATCGTCCTGCAGCGTGACGCGGCGAAAATGACTGCCGTACACGCTCTGAATGCCGTAGTGCCGGGCGAGCCGCTCGTTGAGGAACGTATAGTCGGCGGTCATCAATTCGACGACGGAGCGATCTTCCTGGAGGATGGAGCTGAAGAAGAGATCCATCTCCGTCAACATCGCCTGGCGCAGGTTGTCGTCGAAGTCGGGGAACTCGTGCGAGTTCGGCTGCTTGCTCTGCAGGTTGCGCAGCTGCAGCCACTGCCCGGCGAAGTTCTCGACGATCGCGTGCGCTTTCGGATCGTGCAGCATGCGGTCGACCTGCTGTTCGAGGACGCCTGGTGCGGTCAACTTGCCGCGCGCGGCCACGTCCAGCAGCTCGTCGTCGGGAATGCTGCTCCACAGGAAGAACGACAGGCGCGACGCCAGCGCGAGATCGTTCAATCGATAGACCGATCCGACCGAGAGGTTCTCCGGATCCTTCTCGACCCGGAACACGAACTTCGGGCTGGCGAGGATCCGTCGCAGCGCGAGATCGATTCCCGCGTCGAAGCGTCCGCCTTCCTGCCGTCCGCGCTCGAAGAACTGTTGGAGTGTGCGCGCGTCCTGCGCGGTGAAGTCGCCGCGATACGCACGGCGAGCGACGGTCGACAGGATGTGCGTCGCGCATGGCCCCTCGTCACGCGCGGTCTTCGGCCGGCAGACGAAGATACGCTGGCGACTTGGCGTGTCAGTGGCTCCCTTCGCGTTGAACGGTCCGGTGAGGATGACTTCGTCGATGTGCGGCAGGCCGGAGAAATCGATCGTGTCCGAAGAGCTGCGGACGTACGGCTGCAGGCGGCGGGTATTGAGCGCGTGCGTTTTTTCGATGAACGCGACCGTGATGTCGCGCGGGCCAGCTTTGAGCGGGACGCGCGCGGTGAACCGCCCATCGACGCTGTCGCCGGTCGTCGTCGGGTTGTCGCTCGAATTGGTGATCTCCTCGTCGCCGCCAAAGGATGCGAGATGCACGCGCTCGCCGTCGACCGCGATCTCGAGCTGATGCGGGTACTCGAGACCGCGCATCGTCCCGAGGTTCGTGCGGAACAACCTCACCTGGAACTGGTATTCACCATCGAGCGGCAAGGTCGTGTGAATGCGCATGCCCCCGACGGTCCCGAGGGGGAGACCATCGACGCGCTGATCCTGCGATTCATCCTGGCGTACGCGAAACACTTCGCCGGCCGGAGGTGTTTGCGGATCGCCGAGCGCGAGCGCGCTCACGCGCTCGGCGGCATCCAGGTAGCGCTCGAGGAGCACGGGCGAGACGCCCAGCACGTCGGCGTTGTTGTCGAACCCCGAGCTTGAATCGTCGGGCGGCAGCAGCGATGCGACGTCGACGTCCAGCGCGAGGAGATCGCGAATCGCGTTGGCGTATTCCGTACGATTCAGGCGATGCACGAGCGGCGCGCCTGGATTGGGTGTGGCCGTCGCCGCCTGATCGAGTGTCGACTCCAGCGACGCGATCACGGTGCGTCGCGTCGCTTCATCGGGCTGCGGCATGCCCGGCGGAGGCATCATCCCCGCGCGTACTTTGCGAATCACCTTTTCCCACACGTCGGCGTGTGCCGCGACGTTGCCGAGCGCTGGATCATCCAGCGTCAAGCCGCCTGTCTTCGCACGGGCGTTGTGGCACGTGACGCAATACGTTGCGACGAACTGTGCGGGAGGAGAAGAAGCAGACCGATCAGTCGATTGGGCGATCTGCGCGCTGACGCCGTAACGACCGCACACTGCCGCCATCATCGCGACAGTCGCGACCGCGATCAGGCAACGCCGCGTGTTTTCGCTGATAGCGAAGCCCTGCATCTGGTGGGCGCTTGGATAGTGTAGGGCGGGTCTTGCTCTTCAGACTCGCCCTCGCCATCAAGCATGCGAGATCGTATCCGATCTCAACGGAGTGTATACAGATTTACTCCGTTGTCGCGCAAGGCGTGTAACGCGTTGCGCCACGGTTTTGCCCGAATTTAGACTGAAATTGCACTTTGCTCATCTTGACACCGTCGAAGCGCGGCCGTATCCTCTGCGGGCGATTGCATGCAACCAGACGTGCTGGTGCATTCAGTGTCATCCTGTCCAACCGTCCTCATAACGGCGCCTTCATGTTCTCTCCGCGGCATCGCTCGCATGATGCCCAACGTCCGGACCATCAGTGAACACATCCCCAGCCGGGTGCGTTCATCACCCTTTCGACAACGTGCCGGTTCGAGTCCCAGAGGAGTCACTATGCGGAACCGTTGTGTGTGCGTTCTGATTGCGTTGGGCGTTCTCGTCACTCCCGCGCTCGCTGCCGCGCAGGTGCTCGGCTCGGTCGCTGGCACCGTCCGCGACGCCTCGAACGCCGTGCTGCCCGGTGTCACCGTTGAAGCCGCCAGCCCGGTGCTGATCGAAAAGGTCCGGACGGCGGTGACCGACGGCGCCGGCCACTATCAGATTGTCAATCTCCCGCCGGGAACGTATTCCGTGTCGTTCTCGCTGCCGGGATTCAACACCGTCAAGCGCGACGGCGTCGACATTCCAACGAACTTCACCGCGACGGTCGATGCCGAGCTGCGCGTCGGCAACGTCCAGGAGACGATCACGGTGACGGGCGAGACGCCCGTCGTCGACATTCAGTCCGCATCGTCGGTCCGCACGGTGACGGCGGAAGCGTTCAAGGAGCTTCCCTCCGGCGGGTCGTGGATCCAGATGGCGGCGCTGGTGCCAGCCGTTCGCGCGGGCAACACCGACGTGGGCGGCGTGCTCGGCGACCAGACCGGTGCCCAGGTGTCGGCACACGGGAGCCGTGAAGGCGACGGCGTGTCGATGATCGACGGCTTGCGCATCGGCAACATGTATCTGAGCTCCAACCTCACGAACATGAGCCTGTCGCCGCTGCTGTTCGACGAGGTCAACGTGCAGCTCTCGGGTCAGGTTGCCGAAACGGGCACCAACGGCGTGATCATGAACGCGATTCCGAAGTCGGGAGGCAATCGCTTCAGCGGATCGGCGCTGGTCAACGGTTCGGGCCCGAGCCTGCAGGGATCGAATCTCACGGATCGACTGACGGCCCGCGGCGTGTCGGGCGCATCCACGACCCTGAAGAAGCTCTATGACCTCAACGGCGCGGTCGGCGGTCCGCTCAAGCGCGACAAGCTGTGGTTCTTCGCCACGTCCCGCTACTTCACCAACGAGTATTTCCTGGCGTCGCGGTTCTACGCCAAGGACGTGACCGCCGTTCTTCGCCAGGCCGACCCCGGCCGCCAGGGCTTCGGCGGCACCTACACCTACGACAACAACGGGCGGGTGACGTGGGGCATGTCCGAGAAGATGAAGCTCTCCAGCTGGTACGCCTACCAATACAAGGTCGACCCGCACTGGCTGATTCAGATCTTCAACAACTCGCCCGAAGCGGTCCGCATCACGACCTGGCACACCCAGCTGTCGACGACGAAGTGGACCTACACGGCGACCAATCGCCTGCTGATCGAGGCTGGGCTGATGGCCGGACAGAGTCCGGACACGATCAAGATCGATCCCGATCAGGTGGCGACGTGTCCGTCACAGGGGTCGCTGGCGCCACGCTGCATCGGCATCGTCGACCAGACCTCGGGCAATTTCAATTATCGCGCGCCGACCGGATTCGATTTCGATGACCGCTTGCCGTCGCAGTCGTTCAACGTGTCGACCAGCTACGTCACCGGCACCCACAACGCGAAGGTCGGCATCGAGATGCAGCGCGGTCATTTCTGGCGTGGCGACAACAATGATTCGACCGGAGGCATCTGGTACACGGTGAATACCACGCGGTTGGCCGATGGAACCATCACCTCGGTGAGTCCGGCGTTCGTGAATCTGCAGTCGCCGGCGTTCGGCTGGCAAAACAATCTCAACTACAACATCGGCATCTTCCTGCAGGATCGCTGGACGATCAATCGTCTGACTGCCAGTGGTGGACTGCGCTTCGACTTCCTGAACGAGTCGACCGCACCGGTGACGCTCGGGCCACACCGCTGGCTGCCGACCCGGAACATTTCATTCGGCGAGGTGAAGAACGTGCCGAACTGGAAGGACGTTGACCCGCGTGTCTCAGTCGCCTATGACTTGTTCGGCAACGGCAAGACCGCCGTCAAGGGAAGCGCGAGCCGCAGCGTGGAGCAGGACTCGATCCGCTATGCCGCAGCCAACAACCCTGCATCGACGGTCGTTACATCAACCAACCGGGTCTGGACGGATTCGAACGCCGATTTCGTGCCCAACTGCGATCTGACGCTCAGCGCCGCCAACGGCGAATGCGGACCATGGTTGAATCCGAATTTCGGCCTCTCGGTTCCGGGAACTCGATACGACCCGGCCATCATGAACGGGTGGGGCGTGCGGCCGTACAACTGGGAGTTCTCCGCCAGCGTGCAGCAGGAGCTGATGCCCCGGCTGTCGGCGACGGTCGGCTACTTCCGCCGCATCAACGGCAACTTCTACGTGCTCGATAACGAAGCGTTGGGCAAAGGTGACTTCACCGAGTACTCGATCACCATTCCGAGCGCCGGCTCGCTTGGCGGAACGTTGCCGAACGGCGGCCAGACGATCGGCGGGCTCTACGATCAGAACGCGCTCGTCGTCAATCGCAACGTGATCAAGGACGCGTCGCAGTTCGGCAAGCAGCAGCAGCATTGGGATGGCTTCGACGTCACGTTCGACGCCCGGCCGCGAAGCGGACTCCTGCTGCAGGGTGGGGTCAGCGCCGGCAAGACGATGACCGACAACTGCGACATCGTCGATGACGTGCCGGAGTCGTTGCAGTTCCCGGTTGCGCTGCCAGCCGGAATCCAGACGTCACTCGGCTACAACCCCACCTTCAGCGGCGGCGTGTGGACGCCGAAGGGCTTCTGCCACCAGGCGTCGCCGTTCCTGGCGCAGTACAAGGCGTCCGGTTCGTACGAACTGCCGTGGTGGGGGATCCGCGCCGCCGGTACGCTGCAAAGCCTTCCGGGTCCACTAGTGATCGCCAACAACATCTACAACAACGCCAACCGCACGACGACGACGACGCTTGGGCGCCCCTTCACATTGGGTCAGGCGAACATCAACGTGATCGACCCGGGCTCGTTGTACGGCGATCGCCTGAATCAGATCGATCTGCGTGCCACCAAGATCGTCAACGTCGGGCACGGTCGCGTCGATCTGAACGTCGATTTCTTCAACGCGTTCAATTCCGACGCTGTGATCCAGGAGCTGACGACGTTCAGTCCCGTCTGGCGGCTGCCGCTGACCGTTATCCAGCCGCGGTTCGTGAAGTTCAGCGCCCGCTGGGACTTCTGATCGATCCGGTTGGTTGGTGGTTGGTCGTTGGTAGTTCGTGGTTCGTGTGGAACTGCTTCCTACCGACTACCAACCACAACCACTGACCACCGACGACCAACCATCAACCAGCTGGGGACCTTGCTTTGTCCACCCGCCGCGGTGCATAACCAATTAAGAGGGACCACTGGGAATGACTCTGTTACCGACGACGCTCGTCGGCTCCTATCCGCAGCCGGACTGGCTCATCGATCGCGGCATGCTGACCGGCAACACGCCGCCGCGCGTGCGCATGCGCGAGCTGTGGCGCGTCGCGCCCGAGTTCCTCGAGCAGGCGCAGGACGATGCGACCATCGTGGCGGTCCGCGATCAGGAACGCGCCGGGATCGATATCGTCACCGACGGCGAGATGCGGCGCGAGAGCTACTTCAATCGCTTCGCGACAGCGCTCGACGGGATCGATCTCGACAACCCGGGCACGATCACGAGCCGCACAGGCAAGCCCGCGGTCGTGCCGCGGGTCGTCGGCCGCGTGAAGCGCACGCGTCCGGTGCAGGTACGCGACGTCGAGTTCCTGCGCGCGAACACGGATCGCAAGATCAAGATCACCGTGCCCGGCCCGTTCACGATGACGCGCCTCGCCAAGAACGACTTCTACACCTCGGAGGCGGAACTGGCGCTTGACTACGGGGCCGCGGTCAACGAGGAAGTGCGCGACCTGTTTGCCGCTGGCGCCGACGTCGTGCAGATCGATGAGCCCTACATGCAGGCCAATCCCGAGCCGGCACGCGAGTACGGCCTGGCCGCACTGAACCGCGCGCTCGAAGGCATCGAGGGCACGACTGCGGTGCATATCTGCTTCGGCTATGGATTCATGGTGAAAGGCAAGCCGGGCCGCTACGCGTTTCTCCCGGAGCTGGCGGAGACGCGTGTTCGACAGGTCTCCATCGAAGCGGCGCAGCCGCGGCTCGACACGTCCGTGCTCGAGGAACTCCCAGGAAAGACGGTCATTTTCGGCGTGCTGGACTTGTCGACCTCTGAGATCGAAACGCCCGAGACCGTCGCCGGCCGCATTCGTCAGGCGCTGCCGCACATCGATCCGGCGCGACTGGTGATTGCGCCCGATTGCGGACTGAAGTATCTGACCCGCGACGTCGCCTTCGGCAAGCTCAAGGCGATGGTGGATGGCGTACGGATCGTCCGCGGCGAGCTTGCGCACGCGACCGCGCCGATGGAATGATCGGCGCGATGGCGAACAGCAAAGCCGGCAACAGCAAAGTAGGCAACGGCGCGGCGTGGGTCCTTCAAATCGCGGCAGCGGCCATGTTCCTGATGGCCGGTGGCTCGAAGCTGGCAGGCGCCCAGCCGATGGTGGACATGTTCAGCGCCATCGGCCTCGGCCAGTGGTTCCGCTACGTGACCGGAGGGATCGAGGTCGTGAGCGCGCTGCTGCTGCTCGTGCCGTCGACGGCCGCGATTGGCGCGGCGCTGCTCGTCTGCGTGATGGTCGGCGCGATCATCACGCACCTGACGATCCTGCATTCGAGCCCCGCCATGCCGATCGGACTGCTCATCGCCTGCGCGATCGTGTTCGTCCTGCGACGCGGTCGCATGGCCGTCGGGCGGGGTCGCCAGCTCGCCTGAGAATGCTGGCTGCATTTCCTGTATGCATCGCGTCGCATCTGGCGCTGCCGCGGTCGCGACTGAACTCAACGTTTTTCGCCTGATTTCACGCGGCAGTGCGTCTTGACACTGTCACGGCGCTACTCATATGCTCGACGGTTGCATGCAGCCGTGCGACTCGCCGCGTGAATAACCGGTCATGGCTCGGCTCTTGACTGGTTATCAGTCTCTTTTTGCCGCGCTCCGCGCGGCTAGGACCGCTATGCGGCTGCTGCAACCAGCACCGATGCGCGTTCCGGGCCGCAGAGCGGTCCAGGTTTTGGAGGACGCATGAACACGCTCGTGAAAGGGATTCACCACATCACGTTGTGCCCCGGCGGCGCGCAGGAAGACGTCGACTTCTTCACGCAGGTCCTGGCGCAGCGGCTCGTCAAGCAGACCGTGCTGATGGACGGCAGCATCCCCATCTATCACCTCTATTACGGCAACGCGGACGCCGAGGTCGGCTCGATCGCCACAAGCTTCCCGTACAGCCGCAAGCCTGGTCGCGCGGGATCGGGTCAGCTGTCCGCGACGGTCTACACAATCCCGAATGGGACCGCGACGTTCTGGAAGGACCACTTCGATCGCCACAAGGTGGAACACAGCGGCGTGCAGGAGCGATTCGGGCGGAAGTACGTGCGCGTCAAGCATCCGATCGGGCTGCTGTTCGAGGTCATGGAGGAGCCGGCCGATACGCGCAATGCCTGGACGACCAAAGAGGTCAGCAAGGACGTCGCGACGCGCGGGTTCTTCGGAGCGGTGCTGTCGGTGCGCGACGTGCGCGACCAGGAGCAGTTCTTCACCGAGGCGCTGCGATTCAAGAAGATCGGCGTCGATGGTCCCTATCATCGCTTTCAGGCCGGTGACGGGATTGGCAACGTGATCGATCTGCATCACGAGCCCGATCGCGCGCCGGGGAGCTGGGGCTTCGGCGCCGGCACGGCGCATCACATCGCGATGAACCTCGAGACCGACGAGGCGCTCGCGAAACAGAAGGCGTGGTACGAGGAGCTCGGTTTCACCGACACCTCCGAGATCAAGGACCGGTTCTACTTCCACTCGATGTACACCCGGTCGCCTGGCGGGATCCTCGTCGAGTGCACCGCCAACGTGCCCGGCGGCTTCTATCAGGACGAGTCGCCGGAGGAGCTCGGGACCAAGCTGCATCTGCCGCCCTGGTACGAAGATCAGCGCGAGGCGATCGTTTCGCAGCTCGAGCCGATCACGGTGCCTGAAGAGAATCGACCGAAGCCGGGCACGACGGCGACGCCTGCTCACGTCGTTGCGGCGAAGCACGATCCGGTGGAGGAGTCGAAGGTCCCGCTGTCGCGCTACAAGGCGGCGTTTGGTGCGGACAAATAAGCCGCGACGTCTCGGATCTGACATGCGCATGCGTCGCCTCCCATTCGATTCGCTCCACTCGCTCAGGGCGGGCTTTGTGCTCGTGATGTTGCTGGTGCCGGCCCTGCAGGCACCAGCACTCGCACAAATCGATTTCTCGGGCGAATGGACCGTCGTCCGCGCGATGGACAGCACCGAGAACCCGTGGGTCGGCGATTGGGTGGGCCTGCCGCTGAATGCGGCTGGACTCGCGCGCGCTGAAGGGTGGGACGCGGCGCTGCTCTCGCTTCCCGAGTATCAATGCCGGCCGCATGGATGGGCGTACATCTCCCGCGGCCCGACGCAGCTGCGCATCACCAAGGAAGTCGATCCGTTTTCACGCGAGGTCGTCGCCTATCAGCCGGAGTGGCACCAGTCGACGAACATGCCGGTGTATCTCGACGGCCGCGGACACCCTCCCGGCGAATCGGCGCACACCTGGGGCGGTTTCTCGACGGGTCGCTGGGACGGCGACATGCTGCGCATCACGACGACGCATCTGAAGGAGGACTATCTGCGCCGCAATGGCGCCATGGCCAGCGACGAAGCGCGCGTGACGACGTGGTGGATCCGTCGCGGAGAGTACCTCACGTGGATCAACATCGTTCACGATCCGCTCTATCTGTCGGAACCGCTGGCGCGCAGCGCCGAGTATCAGCTCAACGTCAATTCGCAGGTGCCGGCGCATCCGTGCACCTCGGTCTTCGAGGGCCTCGAGAAGGGGCACGTGCCGCACTTCCTGCCGAGTGAAAACCCGTTCCTGAAGGATCTCCGCGTGCGTTACGGGTTGCCGGCGAATGCGCCGACCGGTGGCCCCGAGACGATGTATCCGGAATACCAGCGCACACTTCAACCCAGTGAGTGGTCGCAGGGGACGCGCAAGAGCCTGGTCGGCTCCGGATTCGGGCTTCGATGAGGAGCATCGTCTTGCGGCGCGGACCTTTACGGTCCGCGATTGTGCTTGCCGCGACGGTGTTTGCGCTGCAAGGCGCCGCCACGCGCGCGCAGCAAGGCTCCACCGCCCGCGCGCCTGAATGGCCGGGAGGCCTCCGCGTCCTGCCCGTTCGCGGCAACGTGTTCATGATCGCGGGCGCCGGCGGCAACATCACGATGTCGATCGGCAAGGACGGCGTCGTTCTGGTCGATACCGGCAACGCGTCGATGACGGATGCGGTCCTGCAGACGATCCGCGAGCTCGATCGACGGGTGACGTCAGTCGGGATGCCCGCGCGCGACTGCGTCGGCGTGGTGCAGGGCTGTTCATGGTGGAGCAGCGCGAACTTCCTCGCGACGACGGTTGCGCCACCCGCTCCTCGTCCAATCGCCGGCATCGTCAACACGAGCGGCGACGCGGATCACGTCGGCGGGAACGAGAAGATCGCTGCCGCCGGTCGCACGTTCGGTGTCCGCAACATCGATCGATCCGCGCTTGGTGCGTGGATTGTCGCGCACGAGAACGTCACCTCGCGTCTGAGTCCGAACGGCAATCCGACCGTACCCGCCGGAGCGCTGCCGTCGGAGGTCTACTTCGGCGACGAGAAGAAGCTGAACTTCGTCAATGGCGAAGGGGTCGTCGTCGCGCACGTGGCCAACGCGCACACTGACGGCGACAGCATCGTGTACTTCCGCGGGTCCGATGTGATTGCGGCGGGCGACTTCTTCAACATGGACTCGTATCCCGTCATCGACACACAGCATGGCGGCACGATCCAGGGCGTGGTCGACGGCATGAACAAGCTCCTCGATCTGACAGTCGTCGAGCACATGATGGAAGGCGGCACGATGGTCGTGCCCGGTCACGGTCGCTTGAGTGACACAGCCGATCTCGCCTACTACCGCGACATGGCCACGATCATGCGAGACCGCGTGCGCGAGCTGCGTAAGCGGGGCATGACGCTCGCACAGATTCAGCGGGCCGCTATCTCCAAGGATTACGACCCGCGGTTCGGCCGCAACAAGACCTGGACGCCGGCGATGTTCATCGAGGCGATCTTCAAGACGCTGGGAACGTAAGACGGAATGCAAAATTCAAAATTCAACATGCAAACGCTACTCGTCCAACGTGGGCGCCTTTGCGTTGTCTGCATTGTGCATTTTGCATTTTGCATTACCGCCGTGGTCCATGCCCAAGGTCGCGGGGGACAGGCGCCGCCACCCACGGGACGCGCGGGCGCGCCAGTGGACCTCACCGGATATTGGGTGTCGCTGGTGACCGATGATTGGCGATACCGCATGCTGACGCCGCCGAAGGGCAACGTCGACTATCTGCCGGTCACTCCCGAAGCCCGTCGCGTCGCCGACGCGTGGGATCCGGCAAAGGACGAAGCAGCCGGTGAACAGTGCAAGGCGTATGGGGCCGTCGGCGTGATGCGGATGCCGGGGCGGCTGCACATCACGTGGGAAAGCGACACCGTGCTGAAGCTCGAGACCGACGCCGGTACGCAGACGCGGCGCTTCTACTTCAGCGGCCCACCACCCGCGTCGGAGCCCGGCTGGCAAGGCGTGTCGACGGCGCGGTGGGCGCGACCCGCGACGCCGCCAACCGAGGGCCTCGCGCCGCAGGGCGAGCTGCGGATCACGACCAGGAACATGCGGCCTGGATACGTCCGCAAGAACGGCGTTCCCTACAGCGCCAGCGCGGCGCTCACCGAGTACTTCGTGCGGCTCGTCGACGACGACGGGCAGCAGTATCTCGCCGTGACGCAGCAGCTCGAGGACGCGCAGTACCTCGCGCAGCCGATCATCCGAACCATGTTGTTCAAGAAGCAGGCGGACGGAGCCGGATGGAATCCGACGCCCTGCTCGTCCCGTTAAACCTCCATCCATCGGAGTACAGCTTGGTGACCGCTCGACCTTTCTTTCTCACGAGGGTTCTGATGCGTTTCATCGCAAAAGCGTTGTGCATCGCAGCGTGTGTGTTGATCATGCCGAGCGTCACGTGGGCGCAGGTCACACTCTCGGGAACTGCCAAAGACACATCCGGAGCCGTGCTGCCCGGGGTGACCGTCGAAGCGTCGAGTCCCGTGCTGATCGAGAAGGTCCGCACGGCGACCACCGATTCCTCGGGCAACTACCGCATCGAGAGCCTGCAGCCGGGCACCTACCAGGTCACGTTCTCGCTGCCCGGATTCGCGTCGGTCAAGCGCGACGGCGTCATCCTGTCGGGCAGCGGCGTCGTGAAGATCGACGGCGAGATGAGGGTCGGCGGCGTGCAGGAGTCGATCACCGTCACCGGCGAAACGCCGGTCGTCGATGTGCAGAGCACGAAGCGCGAGATCACGCTCGACAACGAAACGATGCGCAGCCTGCCGGCGGTCCGCAGTTACAGCTATGTGCTGACGACGGTCCCGGGTCTGCAGGCAAATATTACGGACGTCAATACCGGCCCGGTGTTCGCGATCTTCCCGGTCCACGGCGGTCGCGGTGTCGAGTCGCGTCTGACCGTCGAGGGGCTGAACATCAGCAACCCGCCGGGCGGCAACCAGCCGCCGAATTACACGGCCGATATCGGCAACGCGCAGGAGGTGTCGGTCACCACGTCGGGCGGACTCGGTGAATCGGAAACCGCGGGCGTGCAGATGAACATCGTCCCCAAGCAGGGCGGCAACAACATCTCCGGCCTGGTGGCGGCATCCGGCTTCTCGAAGGGGATGCAGTCGAACAACTACACCGAGGAGCTGAGGGCGCGCGGCGCCGGCTCGCCGAACCCGACCTATCACGTCTACGACGTCAACGCGGCGGTCGGCGGCCCGATCATGAAGGACAAGCTGTGGTACTACATGAGCGTCCGCCAGCAGGGGTCACGCCGCAACATCCTGAACGTGTACTACAACAAGAGCGCGGGCGATGCGACGAAGTGGAACTACGATCCCGATTTCAACAAGCCCGCCTTTTACGATCGCCAGTGGGAGAACTACACGCCGCGCATCACGTGGCAGGTCACGCAGAAGCACAAGATCACCGGCTCGTGGGACGAACAGCCGGTCTGCCGCAAGTGCACCGGCACGGCATCGTTCAGCGGCTCGCCCTCGTCTACGACGGCGCCGGAGGCCGATGGTCATGGCGAGTTCAGCCCGCAGCGCGTCCAGACGCTCCGCTGGACATCGCCGATGACGAACAGGCTCCTGCTGGAAGCAGGCCTCGGCAACACGTTTTACCAGTGGGGTGACCGCGAGCTCGATCCGAATCCGACGCGTAACCTGATTCGCGCCACGGAGACCGCGGCGGTGATCAACCCGACGGGTCAGGTCGGAATGATGACGTACCGATCGCAGAACTGGTTGATCAACAGGACCGACGGTGCGAACTGGTTCTTCAACACCTCGTACATCACGGGCTCGCACAGCATGAAGTTCGGCTATCAGGGCAACTGGTGGGCCGACGATCGCGAGATCCACGCAAACGAGCAGGGCCTGCTGTTCACGATGACGCGCGGGGTTCCGATTTCGATCACCGAGTACGCGAATCCGTACTTCAACAACGGGCGAGCCGCGATGGCGTCATTCTTCGCGCAGGATCAGTGGACGACGGGGCGGCTGACGCTGCAGGGCGGTGTGCGGTACGACCATCCGTGGAGCTGGTTCCCGGCAGTCGACCAGCCGAAGGGGCGCTTCTTCCCCGGTGCGCATTTCGACCGGGCGACGGGGGTCACCGGCTACAACGACATCACGCCGCGCATGGGTGCCGCCTACGACCTGTTCGGCAACGGCAAGACGTCGCTCAAGGTGAATCTCGGGAAGTACCTGCAGGGGGCGAGCGTGGGCAACCTGCTGGCAAACGCCAACCCGTCGCTCCGCATTCCGGGCGGTTCCGCGGCGGCCTTTGCCAACCCGAATGTGATTCGCACGTGGACCGACGCCAACCGTGACTTCGTGCCCGATTGCGATCTGACGAGCGCCTTGGCGCAGAACCTGGTTCCTAACACCAACACGCCAATCGACCCGACGCGGGACTCCTGCGGTCAGATCAACAACCTGCTGTTCGGCTCGACTCAGCTCGTCGGCGCGAACTTCGATCCCGGCGTCATCAGCGGGTGGGGCGTGCGGCCGTCGGATTGGTCGTTCGGCACGTCGATTCAGCAGCAGCTTTTCCCGAAGGCGTCGGTCGAAGTCGGATACTACCGCCGGTCGTTCACGATGTTTACGACGAACGGCACCGTGACCGACAACCTCAACGTCGGCCCGAACGATTGGACCCCGTTCACCCTGAACGTGGTCGACTCGCGCCTGCCCGGTGGCAGGTCCACGATGGGACCGCTGTATAACCTCACACCGGCAGCGTTCGCGCGTCCGCAGGATCAGCTGATCAGGTCGACGAAGGACGTCGGCGACGACACGCGCGTGTTCAACGGAGTCGACGTGACGTTTGCCGTCCGCAACGTGAAGGGGTTCACGTTCTCCGGGGGCACCAGCACCGGCAAGGTCGTCAACGACTGGTGCGACATTCGGGCGGCGGTCCCGGAGCATGTGGTCGCCGGCGTGCCCCTTTCGCTCAACCCGTACTGCCACCAGGAGTCGCCGGTGCAGACCTCGTTCAACGGGCTGGCGACCTACATCATCCCGAACATCGACGTGCTCGTCAGCACCGTGTATCGCGACCGTGTAATCCTCAACGGGACCCCGAACAACGCGAGCACCGACCAGCTCGGTGGCTCGCTGCAGGCGAACTACACCTTCACGTCGACCGATGCGACCGGAACCGCGATCGCGCAGCAGATCGGTCGCGGGTTGACCGGCGGTCCGTTCACGAACGTGAACCAGGTCGCCCCCGGCACGCTCTACGGCGGGCGGAACCGGCAGATGGATCTGAGCCTGAAGAAGATCATCCGCCTCGGTGGCCGGCGGCTGACCGGCGGGCTCGACATCTACAACCTGGCGAACAGCAATACGACCCTCTTCTACAACAACACGTTTGTACCGAATACTCCGGGCTGGCAGACGCCGCTGGCGTACATGAACCCGCGGGTTTTCAGGCTGGCCGCTGAATTCGCTTTCTAAGGATCAACTCCCAACACGCTTCGCCTGGAGCCAACTCCCAACTCCCAAACACACGGGACCGTTGGAAGTTGGCTCCGGCGCCGTTGCAACGCGCGCCGGGGCACTTCCAGCTGCGGCGCGGACCATTGGCACCCCAGCGCGCAAGCGTGCGCGCCGACCCCGCCGATCGGTCCGCGTCAACTCCCAACGCACTTCGCTGAGCCAACTCCCAACTCCCAACTTCTCTTTTCTTTTTCGATTTTCCTCGCGCTCATGGCGCTCGACGCCGACACGGGGTGTAATCTCTGGACAGACGTTTCAGACGGGGGCTGACGACATGACGCGATTCAAGTTCGTGGCAGGGATATTCGTGGCGTTGTTCGTGCTCGTGTACGTGGCGCCGCCGGTACGCGCGCAGGCGACGTCGAACAACATGACGGCGAAGGAGAAGCAGAACCTGCAGTTCGTGCTCGACTGGTGGCGCGAGGTGATTGCGGGACGACACGTCGAGCTGGCGCCGAAGTATCAGGCCGAGGATTACATCCAGCACAACATCAACATCGCGACGGGACGGGATGCCTTCGCCAAGTTCTTCGGGCGCTTCGGCGCGCCGATCAATCCGATCCCGGCAAAGCTGCCGAACCCGCCGACCGTGCAGTTCGCCAAGGGCGACTTCGTCGTGCTGATCTGGGAGCGCGAAGGAAAGGATCCCGCGGACCCGTCGAAGACTTACAAATACAACACCTACGACATGCTCCGTCTGCAGAACGGCAAGGTGCAGGAGCACTGGGACTACGCGCTGAAGACGCCCAACACGCCTCGTGGTGGCGCGCCCGACGGGATCGATTACGACAAGGTGAAGTTCAACCTGTCGGCGCAGGAGAAGAAGAACGTCGAGATCGCCGACGTCGAGATGCGCGACATCCTGCAGTACGGGCACGTGGAGCTCGCGCCGAAAGTGATGGCGCCCATCTACATCCAGCACAATCCCAACGTGCCGACCGGGCGCGACGGCTTCGTCGAGTTCTTCAGCAAGGTGCGCAAGCCGGAGCCGCTCAAGCCGGAATGGAAGAACAAACCCACACTCACCGTTGCGAGCGGTCAGTACGTGTTCTACCTGATCAAGCGCGAGAACAAGGATCCCGACAATCCGACGATGACGTATCCAGCCTACTGGTTCGACATGCTGCGTGTGGAGAATGGAATGATCCAGGAGCACTGGGACGCGGCGACGAAGAATCCGCCCGCGCCGGCGGCGGGACGCGGAGCGACGAATTAGAGCGCGTCGTCAAATCCCAAATCCCAAATCCCAAATCCCAAGCCCCAAAACAACTTTGGGATTTCTTGGGAATTGGGATTTGGGTTTGGGTTTTGGGGTTTGGGGTTTGGGATTTGACAGGCGGTCGCCTCTATTCGTTTCGCAGGGCGACCGCAGGGTCGATGCGCGCCGCTCGCCACGCGGGAGCGGCCGTGGCGATGAGCGCCGTCAGCACCAGGATCAGCGCCACGGATGCGAACGTGATTGCATCCAGCGGCTCCACCCCAAAGAGCATCGACTCGAGGAAACGGCTGCCGGCAACCGCGAGCAGGGAACCCGCGACGCCGCCGGCCGCGACGATCCGACCGGTACTTCCGAAGACGATCCGCAGCACATCGGTCGTCGTGGCGCCGAGCGCGCGTCGCACGCCGATATCGCGAATGCGTTGCTGCACCGCATAAGCAATGATCCCGAACATCCCGACCATCGCCAGGATCAGCGCCAGACCCGCGAACGTGAGCACCAGCACCGCCCGGAAACGGTAGCGATCGGTCGATCCCCACGCCACATCTTCGAGCGTCATGATGTCGCGCACGCTTACGAGTTGCTCCGTGTCGACTCGTGCGATCGCTTCGCGCACCGAGGCCGCGAACCCGTGCAGCCCTTCCGAATTCGGAGCCACGAGCAGATAGATATCATCGACCGGGTTCTGCGCCAGCGGCACGTACACCTGCACCAGGTCCTCGGATTCGTCCGGCCGTTTCTTGACCTGATGCGCGATGCCAACGATCTCCCTCACTACTGCACGCGCCTGTGGCGCCGTCGTCGGTCGCAGCGCAATGCGCGCCCCGATCGGCGAACGTCCGGACAGGTACTTGCGGGCGAACGCCTCGTTCACGATGCAGACCTGGGTGCTGGCGGCAGTGTCACGGTCGTCGAAGGCGCGGCCGGAGACGACAGGAATGCCGAGCGTGTCGAAGTAAGTGGGACTGACGAGCTGATAATCGGCGGTCTGTGACGTGTCTGCCGGCGGATTGCCAACGACGTCGAACGCCGTCGGTGCGATGTCCGAAGCCCCGAGCGGCACCGTCGTCGACCACGAGGCGGTGCGCACGCCAGGAACCGACCTGACTTCCCGTTCCACGTCGTCGAAGAAACGCAGAAGCGACGCCGGCGTCGGGTATTTCGCGCCGAGCGGGTCGACCATCATCGTCAGCACGCCCGTGGCCTTGTAGCCGCGATCGACGCGATCGAGAAACAACACACAGCGCAACAACAGACCGGCACCCACCAGAAGGAGAACCGCGGTGGCGACCTCGGTCGCGACGAGCCATTCGCGCAGTCGGCTGGCGCGACCCGACGTGGATCGCGCGGCGCTTCCGATTGCCGGCATCAGGCCGGCTCCGGTGGCGTGAAGCGCCGGTATGATTCCGAACAGGAGTCCGACGAAGAGGCTGACCGCCGCACAGAACACCGCGACGCGGGCGTTGAACGACAGGGTCACCGCGGTTGGCAGCAGATCGTCGGGAATGATGACCGGGGCCATTCGCAGGATGAATGCGCCGAGCATCATGCCCAGCGCCCCACCCACGACCGAAAGCACCAGGCTCTCGGTGAACAACTGACGGATGATGCGTTGTCGTGCTGCGCCCAGGGCGGAGCGGATGCTCAATTCGCGCGAGCGGACGGTCGCGCGCGCCAGCAGCAGGTTGGCGACGTTCGCGCAGCAGATGAGCAGGACGAAGCCGACGACGCCGAGGAATAACATCGACGTCCGGCGGAGGTCCGTTCCAATCAGCGCGTCGTGCAGCGGGTCGATCGACACGCCGCGGCCCGTGTTGGTCTCCGGAAAGTCACGCGCCAGCGAGGCTGCAACGGCCGTCATGTCCGCGGCGGCGGCATCGAGGGTCATGTCTGCCTTCATCCGGCCGATGGACTGGAGCCCGTAGAACGAGCGCGCGCGGGGCGGTGCTCCTTCGATGGCCATCAGAGCCCAGATGCTGGTGCGCCCCAGGACCTGCGCCTCGCCGGGAACCACACCGAGCACGGTGTACTGCGCGCCATCGAGGCGAATGTCGCGGCCGACGATGCCCGGGTCTCTGTTGAAGCGCGATTGCCAGAACGCCTCGTTCAAGACGACCGCGTTCGAGCGGCGGCGGTCGTCGTCGACGAGAAACGTCCGGCCGGCGAGAGGCTTCACGCCGAGGACGTCGAAAAAGCCGGCGGTGACCCACTGCCGCGTCACGGTTTCCGCGATCCCGTTGGCGCCGGTCATGACCATGCCGCCGACGCCGGGAGCGAACGCGGCGATGCGATCGAAGGTGCGATTGCGCGCGTTCCAATCGCTCATGTTGAGAGGGGCCACGCGCCCCCGGGTGTCGCCCTTGCTGCTTTCCGAGAGCATCACCAGGCGGTCCGGCTGCGGGAATGGCAGTGGGCGAAGGAGTGTCGCGTCGACGAGCGCGAAGATGGCGCTGTTGGCGCCGACGCCGAGCGCGAGCGTCAAGGCAGCGGCGGCAGTGAATGCCGGCGAGCGGCGCAACGATCCCACACCATAACGGAGATCCTGCCAGAGTGACTCGGGTGTCATGTAACCCTCGATGTCAAATCCCAACTCCCAACTCCCAACTCCCAACTCCCAACTCCCAACTCCCAACTCCCAAATTCCAAAATCGAGAATCCGGAGCCCTTATTCAGCCTTCAAGGCAACCACCGGATCGACGCGTGACGCGCGCCGGGCAGGGATGTAGCTTGCCATCAGCGCAACGGCGGTGATCAGGGTCATGACCGCGACATAGCGTGTCGGATCGTGCGCGTCGATTTCCGTCAGCGCCGCCGCCATCGTCTGGGCGACGAATACCGCGGCAATCAAACCAGTCGTGCCGCCGAATCCCACTGGCAGCGCACCATCACGGATGACCATTCGTGCGATCACCGACGGTCTGGCGCCAACGGCCATCCGCACACCGATTTCGCGAGTGCGCTCGGTGACGCTCGAGGAAATCACGGCGAAGATTCCCCCCGCGGCCATGCACAGGGCGACCAGGGCGATCGCGACCAGCAGGCCCCTGACGGTATACATGCCAGCCGAATTGTTCATCAGCCCCTGCGCCATCGTGACGGCCTGGAAGATTGGCAGTGTCGCGTCGAGAGCGGCGACTTCCCGGCGCATCGTCGGGACGAGGGACAGCGGATTGCGAAGAGACGTTCGTATCGCGATTGTCATCGCCCGTGCAGGAGCCCACGACGTCGGCACGTAGAACATTGGTACGATGGTTCGGTCGACGCTTTTGCTGTGAACGTCAGCGACGACGTCGACGACGGTCAGCGGCGTGCCGGGCAGGGACCCTCCAGGCAGCGAGAATCGACGACCAATTGGATCGCGGCCGTGCCACAGTTGTTGTGCAGCTTCCTCGCTGATCAGCGCTGCGGGCGGACCGCCTTCGAAATCGGCGGGCTCGAACAGGCGTCCGCGTATCAGCGGAACACGGAGGGTCTCGAAGTACCCATGCGTCACGATGGCCAGCGAGGCGGACGGTAACTCCGCGGGCCTCGTTGCCGCCGCGCCCTCGACACTCACACGGACGCTGCGTCCACGCTCAATCACTGGCATCGCGTCGCCGGCGGCGACTGCCGTCACACCAGCGACGCCCGCGAGTCGGCGCAGGAGTTCGTCGTAGAACTGCACGATCTGCGACGGAGTCGCGAGCTGTCTCGCGTCAGGTTCGACTCTGAACGTCAGCAGCTGCGACGGATCGAACCCGTAAGGCGACCTCCACCACGTCCACGCGTAGCTGCCCATAATCCCGATCACGATCATCAGGATCGTGGCGAATGCAACCTGGGTCGCGACCAGTGTCCTCACAAGTCGTCGCCGCGATTGCGAGCCGGTCAAGCGCGCCCCGTCCCTGAGCGCCATCGGATGGGGCCGCCACGAGCGAAGCGCCGGCAACAACGCAAACATCAGCGGCGTAATCAGCGCCGTGCCGCCCCATACGGCGAGGAGGCGGGGATTGAGCGCGAGCTGCGAGAGGACGTTCTCCGCCCCGGTGTTGAGCTGTCGCAGCAGATCGATGCCTCCCGCTGCGAGCGCAACGCCAACGGCGCCGCCCGCCAGCGACATGAGGACGGCCTCGATCATCGCCCGGCGTAGATGATCGACGCGGCTGGCGCCGAGAGCGGCGCGTACCGCGACCTCGCGCTGCCGCTCCGGCCCCTGGGCCAGCAGAATGTTGCAGACGTTCGTGCAGGCGATGGCGATCACGAGCAGAGCGACCAGCGCGAGCAGCAGGAGGATGAACGGCACGTCTGCACCGAGCTGTTCGATGAGCGGGCGCACCACGACTCCGGTGTGGGCGTTCGTATTCGGATAGCGTGTCTGGAGTCGACCGGCGATGGCAGCCAGATCTGCGCCTGCCTGTTCGCGCGTGGCGGCGGCACGCAGCCTCGCGGTGACGAACAAACTGCGGTCGTCGCGCGCGAACGCGGTCGAGTCGAGCGACTGCGGGACGACGATCTCGACATTCGAGAACATACCGGCAAGCCGCTTCGCCGGCCAGACGCCGATAACGGTGTGCGACTCGCCATCGAGGATGATGCGGCTGCCAACC
>Ga0081539_10000465_pt1 | contig 85809 bp, 73 predicted proteins | sample TabmetS4T2R2_FD_71023 | JGI IMG/M metagenome (GOLD analysis project Ga0081539, IMG submission 71023) | Tabebuia heterophylla rhizosphere microbial communities from the University of Puerto Rico - S4T2R2 | ecosystem: Host-associated > Plants > Roots > Rhizosphere ...
CGAACCCCGCATCATCACCAAAGAAACAACCTTCACCCAAGAGCAGGCCAAAACCGTCCTGCCCGAACGCCAGTACTGACCCGACCCACCGCCGCCCCACCCTCCCGCACGGGGTGGGGCGGCACCTTTCGCGGGAAGACCCCCAAGCCCCGAACGGGCTACCGCGATGTCCGTCGTGGTCCAGACCGTCGCTCCCGCGGCCTCACCCTGCTTGGTTGGTTGCGGTTAGCCCGTTTTTGCGGCCGTCTGTAATGGCGCCCCGGGTGTTGGCATGCTCCAAAGGCGGACGGGTCGATGGCCGTCGGGATGGCACAGGCGAGCGGAGTGTGCGCGCCGCTCAGTCGATTTGCGTTTTGTCCACATTGTCTGCTGCCGAACCGGCGGCGGGAAGATCGTTGGGGCTTTCGCTGCCCTGACCCATGATCGTTAGCCCAAAATGGGCGCTGTTCGCGGCGTGTCACAGCCGTATCGGGCAAACGATCACCGCCTCGCCCAGATGGTGGATCGACTCTCTTCCAAGCAGGACAAGCCGACCGATCATGGGCACCACCGCGATCGAACCCAACGCCCTCATGATCGTTCGCCCGAAATCCGCACTCTCGTCGGCGTGTCATCCGGCTAGTGGGCGAACGATCACCGCGCCGTCCCCGATCCAGGACCGACCCCTCGACGACAGGAACACCACGGCCACCATTTCGACGAGCGCCACACGGAGCTGAGTGACATTGGGTTCAGGCTCGCCACGGGGCCGTCGCGTGATCGTTAGCCCGAATCCCGTGCGACACGCCGGAGCAAGCGCGGGATTAGGGCTAACGATCATGGACGCTCGGATATTGGGCCGACTCTCCCAAGCAGTGGGAGGTAGCCGGGCTGGGGTAGGCGCGACCAACGGCGGACGGGTGAGGCCGCGGGAGCGACGGTCTGGACCACGACGGACATCGCGGTAGCTCAGGTCGGAGTTGTGCGGCAAAGCGAAGGGCCCCGCCGAGCGGGGCCCTGACAAAGCGGAAAGCTCACTCGCCGGAGTCGTCGCCGCCGTCGAAGACCTCTTCCATCGCCTCGCCCAGCACCATGCCGCCGAGGACGCCGGCGCCCGCGCCGGCGATGACGGCACCGGCGCCCAGGCCGCGGCCGTGACCGCCTCTGCCGTGACCGCCGCCGTGGAAGCCGTGCGAGGCGCGGAGGCTGGAGTAGCGGTCGCTGGCGGAGCGTATCCAGCCGTCGACGACCGTGGCCCAGTCGGTCTGGTCCACGGTGGCGTGGTCGACGCGGAAGCGGCCGTAGGCGTCGTGGCCGCTGCTCAGGAAGCCGCCGCGCTTGTCGAACTCGAGGATGACCTCGACGCCTTGCGGGTCGGCGACGAACGTGAGCTCGACCTCGGCGATGCCGCCGGCGTACTGGGGCGGCGGGAAGAACTCGATCTCCTGGTAGAACGGCAGCTGCTGGTCGACGCCGTGGATGCGGCCGCGCTCGAGGTCGGCGCTCTTGAAGCGGAAGCCCAGGCGGTTGAACGCGTCGAGGATGCGCTCCTGGGCGGGCAGCGGGTGCACCTGCACCGGGTCGAGGTCGCCCTTGTCGACGGCGCGCGCCACCGCCAGCTCGGTGCGCAGGCCCATGGTCACGCCGCGCAGGCGCTGGCCGTACACGTCGGTCACCGGGGCCTCCCACGGCACCGGGAAGCGGAACGGGAGCTCCTTGCGCTCACCCTTGCCGAGCGGGAAGGCGCCCGCGACCGCGATGCGGTGGAACTCTATGGCGGAGTCGTAGTTGGCATCGCCGCTCTCCACCTCCACCCGGGTGACGAGCCCGAGCGCGACCTGGTCGATCTTGACGTCGTGGTCGCCGCCCAGGATGTGGATCTGGCCGTCGAGGGTCAGGCCCGGCCGGGTGTTGGAGTTGGCCAGCACGGTGTCGACGGACGGCCCACCGACACCGAAGGCACCCAACAACCTCTTGAATACCATCGATGCTCCTATCGCATCCGCCGGCCCTGCGGCACGGCATCCGTCTCGTCGTCGAACTCGCCGATGACCTCTTCCAGCAGGTCTTCCAGGGCGACGAAGCCGACCGTCCGCTCGCCCTCGCGGACGAGCGCGAGCTGGGCGCGCTCGGCGCGCATCGCCGCGACCGCCTCGGTGACCGTCGCCGTGACCGGGAGCGTGAACGGCTCCGTCATGAGATCGGCCGCGGTGGCGGGCCGCCCGAAGGTTGTCGCCCTTACAGCGTCCCGCACATGAACAAGGCCGACCAGAGCGTCGGGGCCGACCACCCCCAGGCGGGACCGCCCGCAGCCGCGCGAGATCCGCTCGATCCGCTCGGCGGTCGCGTCGGCCGGCACGGTGACCAACTGGTCGAGCGGCTGCATCACGGCACCGACCGTCGTGCGCTGGAGCTGGAGCATGCTGGTCAGCAGCTGCTCCTGGTCAGCGGCGAGCGTGCCGTGCTCGCGCGACTGCTCGAGCAGGATGCGCAGCTCCTCCGGCCCGTGTACCTGGGCGAGATGGTCCTGCGGCTCCACCTTGGCCAGTCGCAGCACGCCGTTGGCCAGGCCGTTGAAGACCACCAGCGCCGGCCGCGTCAGCCGCGCGAACGCCCGGAACGGCAGCGCCAGCATCAGCGCCGAGCGCTCCGGGTCGGTGATCGCCCACGACTTGGGCGCCATCTCGCCGACCACCAGGTGCAGGAAGCCGACAAGCAGCAGCGCGACCGCGAACGAGATCACGTAGCTGGCCGCCTCGGGCAGGCCCACCAGGTGCAGGGCCGGGCTGATCAGGTGTTCGAGCGCCGGCTCGGCGAGCGCGCCGAGGCCGAGCGTGCACAGCGTGATGCCGAGCTGGGCACCGGCGAGCATGACGGACAGCTCGCGGGTGCCTTCGAGGGCGGCGCGGGCGGCGCGGCTGCCGTCGGCGGCGGCCTGCTCCAGCCGGTATCGCTTGCTGCCCACCAGCGCGAACTCGGCCGCCACGAAGAAGCCGTTGAGCGCCAGCAGCACCAGCGAAAGGACCAGCGCCCAGGTGGTGCTCATGAACGCTCCTCCAGTCGTACGGACTCGGGCACGTGGCGCCCGACGGACTCGACCGAGAGCACCGCGCCGGCGAGCTCGACCCGGTCGCCGACCGACGGCACGCGGCCCAGCTCGCGCATCACGAGGCCGGAGATCGTGTCGTACTCGGGGGCCTCGGGCAGCTCCACCCCGGTCGCGTCGGAGACCTCGTCGATACGCCAGCGCGCCGGGACGAGCCACGAGCCGTCGGGCTGGCGGCGGGGCGCCGGCTCCGGGTGGTCGTCTTCGTCGCGGATCGGGCCGACAAGCTCCTCGGCGATGTCTTCAAGCGTGATCACGCCGGCGAAGCCGCCGTACTCGTCGACCACGCACGCCATCTGGCGGTGCCCGGACCGCAGCCGGTCGAGCACCGCCGGCAGCGGGAGCGTCGTGGGCACCAGCAGCGGGGGAACGGCCACCGCGCGCACCGGCGTGGCCGAGCGCTCGGCCGGGGGCACGTCCATCACGTCGGCGATGCTCACCACCCCGGTCACGTCGTCGACGCCGTCGCCGCCCCGCACGGGAAAGCGGGAGTGCCCGGTCTCCAGCAGGTCGACCACGCGGCGCACCGCCTCGTCGGCGCCCACGGTGTGCACGTCGACGCGCGGCACCATCGCCTCGCCCGCGGTGAGCCGCCGGAAGTCGAGACCCCGGTCGAGCAGCGTGGAGATCTGCGCGTCGAGGTGCCCCTCGGCGCGCGACTCCGCGATGATCTGCTCCAGGTCTTCGGCGGTGGCGCCGGACGGCAGCTCCTCGATCGGCTCGACGCCGACGCGCCGCAGCAGCCGTGCCGCCGCCATGTCGAAGAGGCGGATGAGCGGCGCGAACACCCTCAGGTAGATCAGCGTCGACCGGCTCAGCGCCCGGGCGAGACGCTCCGGGCGGGCGATGGCGAGGTTTTTCGGGGCCAGCTCGCCGAGCACCATCTGGATGACGGTGGACAGCAGCAACACGAGCACCACCGACACCGGCAGGCTCACCGCCCGCGACACGCCGGCCGTGCCGAGCAGGTCGGCGAGCCCTTCACCGACGAAGGGCTCCGCCACGTACCCGACGAGGAGCACCGTCACGGTGATGCCGAGCTGCGCGCCGGAGAGCATGAACGACAGCCGCCCGGTGACGGCCAGCGCCCGCGCGGCGGCCTGGTCACCCTCGTCGGCGAGGCGGCGCAGCTTGCCCCGGTCGACGGCGACGTATCCGAACTCCTGCGCGACGAAGTAGCCGGTCAGCGCGGTGAGCAAGAGGATCAGGAGAAGGCCGATCGCGATCAGCATCATCGGCTCTCGGTGGAGGTCGTGCGCCGGGTGTCACCCGGCTCGGTACTACTGCCCTCCTGGGCAGGTGCCACGATCATGGCCAGCATCTTATCGAAGCAGCCTGGACGTTCCCTGTGAGCCGGTGTTATGTCGTACCCCCGGGGCAGTATTGGGTTCGTGGTGGATGTGCTGGAGCGCTTCGGTCGCGCGACGCGGGAGTGGTTCGGCGCCGCGTTCGCGGCGCCGACCGAGGCGCAGGCCGGCGCCTGGCGGGCGATCGGTGACGGGCACCACGCGCTCGTCGTCGCACCCACCGGCTCGGGCAAGACACTGGCCGCGTTCCTCTGGTCGCTCGACAAGCTGGCCCGCGAGCCGCTCCCGGCCGACCCCAAGCGGCGGTGCCGCGTCCTCTACGTGAGCCCGCTCAAGGCGCTCGCTGTCGACGTCGAGCGAAACCTGCGGGCCCCGCTCGCCGGCATCCGCCACGCCGCCGCCCGCCTCGGCGTCCCGCAGCCCGACATCACGGTGGGCATGCGCACCGGCGACACGCCGGCCGACGAGCGGCGGGCCTTCCAGCGCACCCCGCCCGACATCCTGATCACCACGCCAGAGTCGCTGTTTCTGCTGCTCACCTCGGCCGCGCGCGAGTCGCTGGCCGGCGTCGAGACGGTGATCGTCGACGAGGTGCACGCGGTCGCCGCCACCAAGCGCGGCGCCCACCTCGCGCTCTCGCTGGAGCGGCTCGACGCGATGCTGCCCAAGCCCGCGCAGCGGATCGGCCTCTCCGCCACCGTGCGCCCGATCGAGGAGACCGCCCGCTTCCTCGGCGGCTCTCGCGACGTCGCCGTCGTCCAGCCGCGCAGCGCCAAGACCATCGAGGTCAGCGTGCAGGTGCCGGTGGAAGACATGACCCAGCTCGACGAGGTGGGCGAACCGGAGGAGGGCTCCCGGCGCGCGTCGATCTGGCCGGCGGTCGAGGAGCGGGTGTTCGGGCTGATCGGGCAGCACAGGTCGACGATCGTGTTCACCAACGCGCGGCGTTCCGCCGAGCGGCTCTGCGCGAGGCTCAACGAGCTGGCCGCGGAAAAGCACGAGATCGACGCGCTGCCGGCGGCCATCATGGCGCAGTCCGGCGCGGCCACCGGTGCGCCGCCGGTGATCGCCCGCGCCCACCACGGCAGCGTCTCCCGCGAGGAGCGCAAACACATCGAAGAGGCGCTCAAGTCCGGCCAGCTGCCCGCCGTGGTCGCCACCTCCAGCCTCGAGCTCGGCATCGACATGGGGGCGGTCGACCTCGTCGTGCAGATCGAGGCGCCGCCCAGCGTGGCCGCCGGCCTCCAGCGCGTCGGCCGGGCCGGCCACCAGGTGGGCGCGATCTCGCGTGGCGTGGTCTTCCCCAAGCACCGCGGCGACCTGCTCTCCTGCGCCGTGGTCGCGGAGCGGATGGGTGAGGGCGCGATCGAGGAGCTGCGCTACCCGCGCAACCCGCTCGACGTGCTCGCCCAGCAGATCGTCGCGATGGTCGCGCTCGACCAGTGGCCGCTGGCCGACCTGGCCGCGCTGGTCCGCCGCGCGGCGCCCTTCGCCGAGCTGCCCGACTCGGCCCTGCACGCGGTGCTCGACATGCTGTCCGGGCGCTACCCGTCGACCGCCTTCGCCGAGCTGCGCCCCCGCCTTGTCTGGGATCGCGCGGCCGACCTGCTCACCGGCCGCCCCGGCGCCCAGCGGCTGGCCGTGACCAGCGGCGGCACCATCCCCGACCGCGGCCTCTTCGGGGTGTTCCTGGCCGGCGCCGAGCGCGCCGCCCGGGTGGGTGAGCTCGACGAGGAGATGGTCTACGAGTCGCGCGTCGGCGACGTCTTCCTGCTCGGCTCCACCTCCTGGCGGATCGAAGACATCACGCCCGACCGGGTGCTCGTCTCGCCCGCTCCCGGCGCGGCCGCCCGCATGCCCTTCTGGAAGGGTGACCAGCTCGGCCGCCCGGTCGAGCTGGGCCGCGCGATCGGTGCCCGGCTGCGCGCGCTCGTCCGGCAAGACGACGAGACCGCCACCTCGGCGCTGCGGGCCGGCGGGCTCGACGACTGGGCCGCCGGAAACCTGATGGCCTACCTGCGCGAGCAGCGCGAGGCCACCCGAGCGCTGCCCGACGACCGCACCGTGGTGGTCGAGCGCTTCCGCGACGAGCTGGGCGACTGGCGGCTGGCCGTCCACTGTGTGCTCGGGGCGAAGGTCAACGGTCCGTGGGCGCTCGCGGTGGCCCGCCGCCTCACCGAGCGATACGGCGTCGACGCCCAGGTCATGCCCTCCGACGACGGCATCGTCGTGCGGCTGCCCGACACCGCCGACCAGCCGCCGGGTGCCGAGCTCGTCGCGTTCGACCCGGAGGAGATCAGCCAGCTCGTCGAGGAGTCGGTGGGCACCTCGGCGCTGTTCGCGTCCCGCTTCCGCGAGTGCGCCGCCCGCTCGCTCCTGCTTCCCCGCCGCGACCCGCGCCGCCGCCAGCCGCTCTGGCAGCAGCGGCAGAAGGCGTCCCAGCTGCTCGACGTCGCCAGGGAGTATGCGGACTTTCCGGTCACGCTCGAGGCGGCCCGCGAGTGCCTGCAAGACGTCTTCGACGTGCCCGGCCTGGTGGGGCTGATGCGCGACCTGGCCGCGCGCAAGGTGCGCCTCGTCGAGGTCGAGAGCGCCAAGCCGTCGCCGTTCGCCCGGTCGCTGCTGTTCGGCTACGTCGGCGCTTTTCTGTACGAGGGAGACGCGCCCCTTGCCGAGCGCCGGGCCGCCGCGCTGGCGCTCGACTCCACGCTGCTCGGCGAGCTGCTCGGCCGGGTCGACCTGCGCGAGCTGCTGGAGCCGTCGGTGGTCACCGCCACCGAGCGGCAGGTGCGGTGGCTCACCGACGAGCGCCGCCCCCGCGACGCCGAGGACGTGGCCGAGCTGTTGCGCCTGCTCGGTGACCTCTCTTCGGCCGAGCTCCTGGCCCGGGGCGCCCTGGCCGAGTGGCCCGTCGAGCTTGAGCGCTCGCGCCGGGCGCTGCTGGTGCGGGTCGCCGGTGAAGACCGCTGGATCGCGGTGGAAGACGCGGGCCGCTACCGCGACGCGCTCGGCGTGGCACTGCCGGTCGGTGTCGCCCAGGCATACGTGGAGCCGGTCCCCGACCCGCTCGGCGACCTCGTCGCGCGCTACGCCCGCACACACGGCCCGTTCACGGCCGCCGCCTGCGCCGCCCGCTTCGGGCTCGGCGTCTTCGTGGTCGAGCAGGCGCTCCGCCGCCTCGGCGCGACGGGGCGCGTGGTCTCCGGCGAGTTCTCGCCCGAGGGTGCCGGCGCCGAGTGGTGCGACGCCGAGGTGCTGCGCATGCTGCGGCGCCGCTCGCTGGCCGCGCTGCGCCGCGAGATCGAGCCGGTGCCGCCGCGCGCGCTGGCCACGTTCCTGCCGCGGTGGCAGCACCTCGGCGCGTCCTCCCGCGGCGTCGAGGCCGTGGCCGCGGCGGTCGAGCAGCTGCAGGGCGCCGCGGTGCCCGCCTCGGCGCTGGAGCGGCTGGTGCTGCCCGGGCGGGTGACCGACTACTCGCCGGCATACCTCGACGAGCTGTGCGCCTCCGGCGAGGTCCTGTGGGCCGGCTCGGGCGCGATCCCGGGCGGCGACGGGTGGGTCACGCTGGCCTACGCCGACACGGCCCCGCTCCTGCTCCCCCCGCCGGACGAGTCGCTCGCCCTCACCCCGCTGCACCAGGCCGTGCTCGACGCGCTCGCGGAGGGCCAGGCCCTCTTCTTCCCCGCCCTCTCCGACCGGGTCCGGTCCACCCTGTCCGCCGGGCCTGGCTCGGGGCCCGACCTCCCAGCCGGCACCGCGTCCGGCCTCGACGCCCGCGGTGGCGCGGTGACCTGGGCCGGCGCCGGAGAGCGCGGGTCGGCCGCTGCCAAGCCCGAGGGCGCGGGCTGGGCTGGTGGCGGGCCGGGCAGCCTTACCGACGGAGACCTCGCGGCCGCGGTGTGGGATCTGGTCTGGGCGGGCTGGCTGACCAACGACACGCTCGCGCCGCTCCGCGCGCTGCTCGGTGGCGGAGGCGGTGCCCACCGGGCCAAGCCGGCCGCGCCGCGCACCCGATACCGCAGGCCCGGCCGGATGACGCTCCCCTCCCGCACCGGCCCGCCGACCCTGGCCGGCCGCTGGTCGCGCCTGCCCGAGCGCGACACCGACCCCACCCGCCGCGCCGCCGCTGTCGCCGACGCCCTGCTCGAGCGCCACGGCGTGGTCACCCGCGGCGCGGTCGCCGCCGAGGGCGTCGTGGGCGGCTTCGCGGCCGTCTACCCGGTGCTCGCCGCCCTGGAGGAGCGCGGTGCCGCCCGCCGCGGCTACTTCGTGGAGGGCCTGGGCGCGGCCCAGTTCGCCGTGCCGGGCGCCGTCGACCGCCTGCGCGCGCTCGCCGACGAGCACCGCCGCACACCCGGCGCGCTCGTGCTGGCCGCGACGGATCCCGCCAGCCCGTACGGCGCGGCGCTGCCGTGGCCCGAGCGCGTGGTCGCCCAGGAGGGCACCGGCCACCGCCCCGGCCGCAAGGCCGGCGCCCTCGTGGTCCTGGTCTCCGGCGAGCTGACCCTCTACGTAGAACGCGGCGGCCGCACCCTACTGTCCTTTGTGGACGACGATGAGGCGCTTGCCGCCGCCACCAAGGCACTCGCCGACGCGGTCCACACCGGAGCGCTGGGCGCGCTGTCGGTCGAGCGCGCCGACGGCGAGGCCGTCTTCACATCGCCGCTCCGCGAGGCCCTGACCTCGGCCGGGTTCCGCGCGACACCGAGAGGCCTCCGCCTACGCGGCTGATGCGGTAACCGCCGTCGTCCCGACCGTGTGCCGCTCAGGTTGAGTTGACCATTCAAGAGGATTTCCCGGGTCCGCGTAGCTGCTGACCGCTGCTCCCGCCGGAGACCGCGGTGGCCGGCGGCTCGCAGGGCGAGCCGAAATCCCCGGCCCCCGCTGCCATCTCCGCGCACCAAGCCCCCACTTACGCACCGCCCGATGCCGGCGCTTCGTCCACATTGTCTACTGCCGGCTCGGCGGGCGAGGAGGATCGTCAGAGGCTTTCGTCTCCGCGAGTAGCTGGGCCAGCAGGCGTTCGCCGAGGGGCCAGGGGCCGTGACCGCTCGCGGTGTCGAGGTGGCCGACGGCGCCCGCGTCGACGACGAGCAACACGCGCGTCATGGCAGCTGCGGTGCGACCTCGGAGGCGAAGAGGTCGAGGTGGTCGAGGTCGCTCAGGTCGAGAAACTGCAGGAAGAAGCGGGTGGCGCCGAGGTTGGCGTACTGTCCGATCTGGTCGACCACCTCGGACGGCGTGCCGGTGATGCCGCCGCCGGTCAGGCCGATCCGCTCGGCCCGCGCCTTCGCCTCGGCGGAGGTGCGTCCACATGCGACGGTGTGCGCCGCGGAGAAGACGATCGGCACGTCGCGGCCCTGGGTGGCGCATGCCTCGCGCACCCGGCCGTACACAGCGCGGGTCTGGCCGACCGGGCGGAAGGGCACGTTGAACTCGTCCGCGTACCGGGCGGCCAGCGCGGGCGTGCGCTTCGGGCCGGCGCCGCCGATGATGACCGGCGGCCCGGGCGTCTGCGCCGGCTTGGGCAGCGCGGGCGAGTCGGTCAGCCGGTAGTGGTCGCCGTGGAAGGTGAAGCGCTCGCCGACCGGGGTGCGCCACAGGCCCGTGATGATCTCCAGCTGCTCTTCGAGGCGGTCGAAGCGCTCGCCCACCGGCGGAAACGGTATGCCGTACGCGGTGTGCTCGGCCTCGAACCAACCCGCGCCGAGGCCGAGCTCGATGCGCCCGCCGCTCATCCGGTCGGCCTGTGCCACCGCGACCGCCAGCGGCCCGGGCAGCCGGAACGTCGCCGACGACACGAGCGTGCCCAGCCTGATCCGGCTGGTCTGCACGGCCAGCGCGGCCAGCGTCAGCCACGCGTCGGTCGGCCCGGGCAGGCCCTCGGTGTCCATGGACAGGAAGTGGTCGGAGCGGAAGAAGCCGTCGAAGCCGCACTCCTCGGCGCGCTGGGCGACCTTGAGCAGGTCGTCGTACGAGGCGCCTTCCTGAGGTTCCGTGAAAACACAAAGCCGCATGTGATCACCCTATCGAGCGCATATGTACGGGACGGACACGAGCAGCGATCCCCCGCTAACGTTCAGGCATGGGCGGCTACGACTGGATCAGCTTCACGACCGACTACGGGCTCTCCGACGGCTTCGTCGCCGCATGCCACGGGGTGATCGCGCGCCTCGCCCCCGGGGTGCGGGTCATCGACGTCTCGCACGGCGTGGCGCCGGGTGACGTGCCTCGGGGCGCCGCGGTGCTCGCGCAGACCGTTCCCCACCTGCCGCCGGCCGTTCACATCGCGGTGGTGGATCCCGGTGTTGGCACGGCCCGGCGCGGTGTCGCGGCGCGCACGCCCGGCGGCCTGCTTGTCGGTCCCGACAACGGCCTGCTGCCCTGGGCGGCGGACGCGCTCGGCGGCATCGAGGCGCTTGTGGAGCTGTCCAATCCGGAGTGGTTTCTGCCCGACGTGTCGCGCACGTTCCACGGGCGGGACATCTTCGCGCCGGTGGCCGCGCGGCTCGCCCTGGGCGCCGACATCGCCGACGCCGGCCCGGCCACCGACCCGGCGACGCTGGTCCGCCTGCCCGACCCGGTGGTCGCGGTCGGCGAGGGGTGGCTGGAGGCGGAGGTGCTGACCATCGACCGGTTTGGCAACGTGCAGCTCGCCGCCGGCGGCGAGGCCCTCGACGGGCTCGGCGAGCACCTGCGCGTCGGCGGGGTGCGCGCGGTGCGGGGCACGACCTTCGCGGCGGCGGCGCCGGGTGGCCTCGTGGTCTATGTGGACTCCGCCGGCCGCGCGGCCGTCGCCATCAACGGCGGCCGGGCCGCCGTCGTGCTCTCGGTGACACCCGGAGATGTGGTACGCCTCGTGGCGAGCTAGCCGATGCGGTGGTGCACCCACACGTTCGGCTCGATGTAGACCGCGACGTCCTGGTCGACGTCGCAGTGCACGGGGCTGAGCGCCTCGGGCACCTGCACCGGCCCGCTCTTGTCGAACGGCAGGCCGGTCCACTCCCGCCAGCGGGCCAGCTGGCCGGGGATGACCATGCTCGTGTGCGCGACGTTGACGATCGTCCCGCCCGCGCGCACGTGCACCCGCAGCCACGGGTCGTACGGCAGGCCGTCGTCGCGGGTCCACCTGACGTACTCGTCGATGGGCACGTCGGGGTGCTCGTGCTTGCCGCTCGGCCGCACCGGCGCGACGAGGTCGGTGAAGCCGAGCCGGGCCACGTTGGCCCGCATGGCGTCGAGCATGCGCCCGGAGAGGCCGGCGCGGCGCAGGTCGGGGCGGATGAAGATCTCGATGGCCGACACGATCGTGGGCGTCTTGCCGCCCAGCCGGTCGTGGGCCGACGTGCGGACCACCCAATCCCACCCGCCGTCGGGCATGCCGTCGGCCGGGTCGTCTTCCCAGAAGATCGGCAGCGAGTGTGCCTTGGCGACCGGCTGCCCGGTCGCCGGGTCGGCGGCGATCAGCACGTACTCGGGGTAGGCGGTCAGGTGGTAGCCGAAGAAGAGCGGCGCGGTCGGGTCGTTGGACATGAACTCAGGCCAGAAACCCTGCAGCTGGCCGAGCATCTGACCCCACTCCGGGCGGGCGGCCACCGTCGCGATCTGGATGTCCACGAGGTCATCGTAAGGAGGGGCCCGCGTCGCGGGCCCCTCCTTTTTCGACGGCGGTCAGTGCGCGCGGGCCTTGCGCGGGAGCAGGAAGCCGAGCGCGAACGCCAGCCCGACCAGGCCGAGCGTGAGCAGCGCGGTCCACTTGGCGGCGTCGACCCACACGCTCAGCGCCATCTGCTGCCCGACCACCCCGAAGAACACCGTGCCCAGCACCGCCACGCCGAGCGACGCGCCGAGCTGCTGGATCGACTCCAGCGCGCCGGCCGCCGAGCCGACCTCGTGGTCCTCCACCTCGCCCATGATGATGTCGAAGAGCGGTACGAAGATCATGCCCATGCCGAAGCCGAAGATCACCAGCGGCGTGACGAGGTGCCATGTGCCGACCTCGGTGCCCGCGGCCTGGAAGACCATGTAGACGCCCGCGATGCCGACGCCCATCAGGGCCAGGCCGAGGTGCAGGATCCGGCGGCCGAGCTTGGCCATCATCGCGACCGCGAAGCCCGAGCCGAGGAACGCGCCCACCGCCCACGCTGCCATCGTCAGGCTCGCCCGCATCGGGCTGTAGCCGAGGCCGAGCTGGAGGAAGAGGCCCACCGCGAGCGAGAAGCCGACCACCGCGCCGAAGAACACGACCACGAAGAGCACACCGGAGGTGTACGAGCGGCGGGCGAAGACACTCAGCTCGATCAGCGGCACCCCGCCGGCGCGGCGGCGCCGCAGCTGGTGCACGGCGAACCCGGCGAGCACGGCCACCGACCCGGCCAGCATCGCGAACGTCCACGCCGGCCAACCCTGCTCGCGCCCCTGCACCAGCGGGTACACCAGCGTGAACATGCCTACGCCGGCCAGCGCCGCGCCGGCCAGGTCGAGCCGGGTGTTGCGGGCGGAGGGCGCCACCGCGGGCAGCGCGCGCAGGCCGGCGAGCAGGGCGAAGAGGCCGAGCGGCACGTTGATCAGGAAGATCATGCGCCACCCGCTGCCGAACATGTCGGCGTCGACGAGCAGGCCGGCCACGATGGGGCCGAGGATCGTCGACCCGCCGATCACCGGGCCGAACGCGGCGAACGCCTTGCCGATCTCGCGCGGCGGGAAGAGGTCGCGCACCAGGCCGAACGCCTGCGGGATCATGACCGCGGCGCAGAGGCCCTGGAGCACCCGCGCCCCGACCAGCGAGGCCGGTGACCAGGCGGCCGCGCAGGCGACCGACGTGACGAGGAAGCCGACGACGCCGGCGATCATCATCCGCTTGCGGCCGTACATGTCGCCGAGGCGGCCGCCGGTCAGCAGCCCGACCGCCAGCGCCAGGGTGTAACCCGCGGCGATCCACTGGAGCGTCGAGTACGACCCGCCGAGCTCGGCCCGGATCGAGGGCGCCGCGACGTTGACCACGGTCGCGTCCAGCAGATTCATGATCATGGCGGCCAGCACGGCGAAGAGGCCGAGCCAGCGGCGGTCCTTCCGCACCGGGGCCGCGGGCGGGGCGAGTACGGGTGCTTCAAGCATCGTCGTCATGCCTTGGACGCTAGAGGTCCGTTAGGAAGAGTCCATTCCTAATGGTCTGGCAATATCTGGAACATGTTGGAGACCTCGGCGCGGCTGCTGCGCCTCCTCTCGCTGTTGCAGACCCCGCGCGAGTGGTCCGGCTCGGAGCTGGCCCGCCGTCTGGAGGTGAGCACCCGCACCGTGCGCAACGACGTGGAGCGGCTGCGCCAGCTGGGCTATCCGGTGCACGGCACCCGTGGCTCCGACGGCGGCTACCGCCTCGCCGCCGGCACCGCCATGCCGCCCCTGCTGCTCGACGACGAGGAGGCGGTGGCGGTGGCGGTCGGCCTGCGCACGGCGGCCGGTGGCGGCGTCACCGGCATCGAGGAGACCTCGCTCCGCGCGCTCGCCAAGCTCGAGCAGGTGCTGCCCAGCCGCCTCCGGCACCGGGTCAACGCGCTACAGACGTACACGGTGAAGGTGACCTCCGACCGCGGCCCGCGGGTCGACGCGGCGGTCCTCACCGCGATCGCCGCCGCCTGCCGGGACCGCGAGCGGATGCGCTTCGACTACCGCGCCCACGACGGCACGGCGTCGGTGCGCAGCGTCGAGCCCTACCGCCTGGTCAACTGGGGTCGCCGCTGGTACCTCGTGGCGTGGGACACCGAGCGGCGCGACTGGCGCACGTTCCGGGTCGACCGGCTGGCGCCGATGACACCGACCGGCCCGCGATTCGCCCCGCGCGCCCTGCCCGACGACGACGTCGCGGCGTACGTGGCCCGCCGTGTTGGCTCGGCGCCCTGGCGGGTCACGGTGAGCGTGACCGTGCACGCCCCGGCCGAGCGGATGGCCGAGCGGGTGCCGCCCTCGGCCGGGATGTTCGAGGCGGTCGACGCGGAGACGTGCGTGTTTCGCACCGGCGCCGACAACCCCGAGATTGTCGCGGTGTGGCTGGGCATGCTGGGCGCCGACTTCGAGGCCACCGAGCCGCCCGAGCTCGTCGAGCACCTCCGCGCGCTCGCCGGCCGTTACCAGCGCGCGACGCCCGGTACGGGAGGATAGGAGCGTGCCCGAAGGTGACACCGTCTGGAATACGGCCCGCGCGCTGCACCGCGCCCTGGCCGGCGGGCGGCTCACCGCGACCGACTTCCGGGTGCCCCAGCTCGCCACCGCCGACCTCACCGGCTGGACCGTGCTCGAGTCGGCCAGCCGGGGCAAGCACCTGCTGCTGCGCCTCCGCGCTCCGGGGCCGGCGAGGTCCGCACCCGAGGAGCGCAGCGACGAGGGCGGACCGACCCGGCCGCCCGGAGCGACAGCGAGCGAAGCGAGCGCGGAAAGCACAGCCCCGGAGGGCGAGCGGCACCTGACCCTCCACTCACACCTGCGGATGGACGGCGCCTGGCGGGCGTACACGCCGGGCGAGCGCTGGGCCGCCCGCCCCGCCCACCTGATCCGCGCGGTGCTGCGCACGGCCGACGCGGTCGCGGTCGGCTATCACGTCCACGACCTCGCGCTCGTGCCGACCGAAGAGGAGAAGAGCCTGGTCGGGCACCTCGGCCCCGACCTGCTGGGCGCCGACTGGGATCCGGCCGAGGCGGTGCGGCGACTGGCCGCCCAGCCGGACACCGCGATCGCCGAGGCACTGCTCGACCAGCGCAACCTCGCCGGCATCGGCAACCTCTACAAGTGCGAGGTGCTCTTCCTGCGCGGCGTCGACCCGTGGACGCCGGTGCGCGACGTGCCCGACCTGCCGGCCATGGTCACGCTCGCGCGGAAGCTGCTGGCCGCCAACCGGGGGCGGTGGACCCAGTCGACGACCGGTTCGCTGCGCCGCGCCGAGACCACCTATGTGTACGGTCGCCGCGCCCAGCCCTGCCGCCGCTGCGGCACGCTGATCCGCAAGGTGGAGCAGGCCGACCGGGTCACGTACTGGTGCCCGGCCTGTCAGTCCTGACCCTCGCCCACGCGCACGACCACGTTCGCGGCGGCCCGTAGGTCCGTGGGGAGCGCGACGATCCGCACACGCTCGATCATCGAGTGGATCGCGGCGGCCGCGTCGCCACGGACCAGGGCCACCACCCGTTCGGGTGAGGTGCGGGCCATCGGCGCCTCCGCGGCGAAGACCGACGGGCTGCGCGTACCCGCCTCCAGCAGCAGCGCCACCGCCTCCCACCCGCTTGCGGCCTCGGGCACCTCGACGGCGAGCACGGCGAGCCCGGGCGGCACCGCGTCCCGGTACAGCTCGGCGAGGCCCGCGCGCAGGTGCTCGGCGGTCGCGAACCCGGCGCAGACCGTCACCCGGACGGGTGCCAGCGTCACCGCCGCCCAGGCCTGCACCAGCGCGCGTACGGCCTGCGGCGGCGGCCCGTGCGAGGCCATCGCGTCGTGCAGCGTGCGCACGTCGTCGAGGACCGTCCGGACGCCGTGCCCGGCCTCGGCCCGCTCCCGCCCCAGCCGCGCGTACGCCGGGATGGCCGAGCGGCCCTCCACCAGCGCGCGGGTGATCGCCTCCACGCCCGGCACCCACCAGTCCTCCGGCGCCCACCCCTCGTCGACCGCGCCGGACCGCCAGGCGTCCCGCAGCGCCTCGGCGTCCGTCCGGTACCGGTAGATCGTCCGGGCCCGCCGCTCGGCGGCCTTCGCCGAGAGCCACCGGTCGCCATCCATCGCCATGAACCCGCTCCCACGTTCGGTGCGAAGCCCTTGGCCATTCGGGCTTCGTCACCACCACGACAGGGCGACCCCGGGGTTATGACTCTGGTTTTCGGGAGAGGATTTATCAGGACAACCCGGACGGGGGACGTGACAGCGCTTCCGGTGCGGCGTTTGTCCCAGTGTTTCCCCCGCACCCCCTGGCAGGGACGATGACAGACGAATATGCCAGCGACGCCGAGTTGATCGCGGCTGTCCGGGCCGGTGACACCGCCGCCTACGAGCTGCTCTACCGCCGGCACGTGGAGGCCGCCCGCCGGATGACCCGCACGCTCGCGCACGACCCGGCGGACGTGGAGGACCTTGTCGCCGAGGCGTTCGCGAAGCTGCTCGCGATGCTGGAGGAGGGCGGCGGGCCGGAGTCGGCGTTCCGGCCGTATCTGCTCACGACCATCCGCCGGCTCTTCTACGACCGCACCCGCAAGGCCCGCCGCGAGTCGGTGACCGACGACCCCGAGGCCCACGACCCCGGCGTGCCCTTCGTGGACACCGCGGTACAGGGGATGGAGTACGCCTTCGTCGCGCGCGCCTTCGCCCGCCTGCCCGAGCACTGGCAGGCCGTGCTGTGGCACACCGAGGTCGAGGGAGAGCAGCCGGCCGACGTGGCGCCGATGATGGGGCTGACGCCCAACGGCGTGGCCGCGATGGCCTACCGGGCGCGCGAGCGGCTGCGCCAGCACTACCTGCAGGAGCACATCGCCGCCGACCCCGCCGAGGAGTGCCGGTGGTCGATCGAGCGGCTCGGCGCCCACGTCCGGGGTGGACTGTCCCGCCGGGACAGTCGCCGGCTCGAGAGCCACCTCGACGGGTGCCGCCGCTGCCACCTGCTCTTCGTCGAGCTCGGCGAGGTCAACGCGGGCATGCGCGAGATCCTGGCGGGCGCGCTGCTGGGCGGCTCGGCGGGCGCGTACCTGAGTGGCTCGGGCGCCGCGGGCTCGGCGGGCTCCGGGCTGGTCCGGCGGCTGGTGCGGCGGCGTTCGGTGCAGGCCGCGGCCGGTGCCGCGGCGGCGGCCGTCGCGGCGGCGGCGCTGGCCATGCTGCTCACCAGCCAGCCCACACCCGTGGCCGAGCCGCCACCTCCTCCTGCCCCGGCGGGCCCGGCCGCACCGCCACCACCGCCGCCACCACCCCCTCCCCCGATCCCGACGCTGCCGCCTCCGGTCGTGCCATCGCCCTCCCCGCCGTCGGAAGAACCCTCGTCCGCCGCGCCGACTCGTCCGGTCGCCCTGGAGGCGCGGCTGGAGCCGGTGGGCTCCCTGGTGCGCGGGCGGCCCGGCGTGCTCGCGCTGACGGTCGTCCACTCCGGACCGTCGGGCGACACCGGCCCCCTCACCGCGCGGCTGACCCTCCCTCGTGGAGTGACCCTCCGGGCCGGCACGGCCGGCGACGGGTGGACCTGCGCGGCCGTCCGCTGTGGACGGTCCACACTGGCCGCCGGTGGCACCACGCGCGCGTACCTGCCGGTCACCGTCTCCGAAACGGCGGCGGACGACCGGCCGCGGGTCCAGCTCACCGCACCGCGGGCCAGCGCGGTGGCGGCGACGGCCCCGGCCGGGGTACGGGCCAGCGGGCTCCCCGCGGTGTTCGCCGGCACGGCCTCCGCGGCGCTCGCCGTCGGCGGCAACTCGCTGCTCTCCTGCGGCGGCGCCTCGCTCACCTGCCCGGACGCGCGGTCGGGCCAACGCCCGGCCGACAACGGCGACTACCACATGACCCGGTACACCGACACGCGCGCGCCGGCCGGCTATCCGTACGGAGCGGCGGTCAGCGGGGCCGCCATCCCCGTGCGCGGGAAGGTGCTCTGGGCCGGCCTGTACTGGTCCGGCACCGGACCCCGCCCCGACGAGCCCGTCGCGCGGCTGCGGGCGCCCGGCGCGGACGGGTACGTACCGGTCGCGGCCACGCGGGTGGACACCGCCTCGGCGCCCGACTTCGGGGACGTGTACCAGGCGTCGGCCGACGTCACCGCGCTGGCGCGGGGCAGCCGGGGCGGTGGCACGTGGTGGGTCGCGGTGGAGCGCGAGGCGTTCGAGGGCGGCTACAACGCGTACGGCGGGTGGGCCCTGATGGTGGTCGCCGACGGCGGCGGTCCACAGCGGACGGTGGCCGTCTTCGACGGCTTCACGCCACTGCCGCGCGGCGGCTCGTACTCGTCGCCGCTGTGGGGCGCGCCCGGGCCGGCGAGCGTGGGACTCGTCGGCTGGGAAGGCGACCGCACGCTGACCGGCGACCGGCTCGTCATCGGCGGCGCCGAGGTAGGCGGCGACAACGTGGCCGGGAGCCGGTCGGACGGCACGCCGGCGGGCTGGCACACGCTGGGCACCGACGCCCGCGTGCTCCCGGCTCGCCCGCGCTCCCCCACCCTCACGGCGTCGTCGGGGGCCGACGCCTGGCTGCTCGGCCCGGTCGCGCTCGTGTCAGGCCTCACCCACTGAACGAATGGGGGCCGAAGCGCCCCCACACCACCACCGCGGCCAGCGCGATCAGCACGACGTTTCCGAGGATCATCGGGTACTCCCTGCGGCGGCCGTGCACCACCGCCGCACCCACCATGACGAGCACGAGGCCGAGCGCGGCCAGCGGCACGAACACCGTGGCGACGTCGAGGACCGCCGGGAGGATGAGCCCGATCGCGGCGAGCAGCTCCAGCGTGCCGATCAGCTTGACCGTGCCGGCCGAGAAGTCGCCCGTCCACGCCATCCCGGCCGCGGCGAGCTTCTCCTTCGGCTGGCTCAGCTTGAGCGCGCCGGCCGTCGCGAAGACCGCGGCGAGCAGCCCGGCGACGATCCACAACACAACGTTCACAGACCCTCCAGATCACTTCAAGCTTTAACTGGAAGCTAGCCGCAATCACTTAAAGGCGCAAGTGAAGATATGATCCTGGGGTGGGAAGCGAGGCCGAGCCGCGTTGGCTCGACGACGACGAGCGGGAGACCTGGATCGCCCTTGTGAGCCTGCTGATCCGCCTGCCCGCCGCGCTCGACAAGCAGCTGCAGCGAGACGCCGGGATCAGCCACTTCGACTACCAGGTGCTCGCCGGCCTCTCCATGTCGCCCGAGCGCACGCTGCGGATGAGCGACCTCGCCGCGCTCGCCGACGGCTCGCTGCCCCGGCTCTCCCAGGTGGTCGGCCGGCTGGAGCGGCGCGGCTGGGTGCGGCGCACCCCCGACCCGGCCGACGGCCGCTACACGCTCGCGATCCTCACCGAGGAAGGCTGGGCCATGGTGGTGGCGACCGCGCCCGGACACGTCGAGGAGGTCCGCCGCCTCGTCTTCGACCCCCTCACCAAGGCCCAGCAGCGCCAGCTGGGCGCCATCGGCCGGCGCGTCGTGGGCGCGATCGCCCCGGACGGCTCCTGCCCCACCCACTGAAAGGCACACGATGATCCCCGCCGGCGCGTACGACGCGTTTCTCCCCGAGGCTCTGACCCACGCCCGCACCCAGCGAGCCTGGACACCTGCCGACGGCGCCCTGCCCGCCCTCTACCTCAGCCACGGCGCGCCGCCCCTCTTCGACGACGGCCCGTGGCTGCGGCAGCTCTTCGACTGGGCGCAGGCCCTGCCCAAGCCGCGCGGCATCGTCATCATCTCCGCGCACTGGGAGACCGCCCCGCTGAGCCTCTCCGCCCCGGCCGCGCACACCCCGCTGGTCTACGACTTCGGCGGCTTCCATCCCCGCTACTACGAGATGGAGTACGGCACGCCCGACGCCGCCGCGCTCGCGAGCCGCGTCGCCGCCGCCATGCCCGACACCGAGCCGGTGCACCAGCACCCCAGCCGGGGGCTCGACCACGGCGCGTGGGTGCCGCTGATGGCCATGTACCCGCTCGCCGACATCCCGGTGCTCCAGCTCAGCCTGCCCACCCACGATCCGGCCCGCCTGCTCGACATCGGCTCACGACTCCGCCCGCTGCGGCAGGAGGGCGTGCTGGTGATCGGCTCCGGCTTCATGACACACGGACTGCCGTTCGTCACCCGCGAGATGTTTCTGCACGGCACGGTGCCCGCCTGGTCCGCCGACTTCGACGCCTGGGTCGCCGACGCCCTTGCCCGCGGCGACGTGGACACACTGGCCAGCTACCGCGACCGCGCGCCCGGCATGCCATACGCCCACCCGACGCCCGACCATTACATCCCGCTCTTCGTCACACTGGCCGCCGCCGACCACCCCGACCACCCGGTCGAGACGACCATCGACGGCTACATGATGGGCTTTTCAAAACGCTCATTCCAGACCGCCGCCTGACCGTCGTATGCGAGCGGGACTGTGAACGTCTGTCGCTGCTATGGCGACCGCTGCTCCCGCGGCCTCACCCTTCGCTGTGGGTCGCGCTTGGCCTCCGGCCCAACATCCGAGCGACGTCATGATCGTTAGCCCGAATCCCGTGCCTACTCCGGCATGTCACACGGGATCTGGGCTAACGATCACGCGACGCCCACCGTGGCGGCGGCCTGGACCCAACGTCACTCAGCCGCCGCCCCATCTAGGCGTTTTGGGGTGGGATGCGCATCGGCTCGGTGAGGTCGCGTAGCTCGGCCAGGCCCGCCGCGACGCCGCGCAGCAGGTCGCTGGCCTCGGTCAGGCGGGACACGGCCGGGTGCTCGGTCGCCGAGCGGCCGTCTTCCGCCACGTAGCTGGCCGCGGCCGCGACAAGTCGCTCGTAGGCCACCACGCCGCTCTCCAGCTGCTCGACCAGCGTGTGCCTGGCCTCCTCGAGCGCGGGCCGGGTGTCGGCCGGCGCGAAGCGCAGTGCCTTTTCCACCGTCGCCACCCGGTGGGCCAGGTCGCGCAGCGACTGCTCGGCCACCGCGGCCTCCAGCACGGCGGGCTCGCCGGGGCCGGTGAGCCGCCCGGCCAGGCCCGACAGCGTCAGCGACGCGCGGTCGAGGCGGGTCCACGGGCCCGCGGCCGCCGAGCCGCGGAGGGCGAAGCGGGCCTGCTGGCGGCGCACCTCGTCGAGGGCGGAGCGCCCCACGGGCAGCCGCTGGACGGCGGCGACCAGCTTGGCGCGCGCCTGCTCACCCGCCAGGGCGGGGTCGGCTGGTGGCGGCGGGGGCTGCACCGCAAGGGCGCGGAAGTCGACCCACCGCCACGCGGCCAGCGCGATCGAGCCGCCCGCCGCCGCGGCCCAGGCGGCGTCGGCGAGGCCGAGGCCCGCGTACGGCGTGAGGACCGCCGCGGCGCCGCCCAGGCCCGCGGCGAGCACGCTCCACCGGCGCGCGGAACGCCGCAGCCGGCGGAGCCGCCGGAAGTAGCGGGCCCGGGGATCTGCCACCGCTGGCTCCCGCTAGCCGGCCGCGCTGGCGTCGCCGGTGGTCTTCTCCTTGTTTGCGAGGCTGGCGCGGATCTGGTCGAGGCGGGCGACGCCGGCCGAGTCTGCGGCGCTGGCCGGCTCGACGGCGGGGGTAGCCGGCTTGGACGCGAGCTTTTCGCCGGCCATGCTGGCCCGGATCTGCTCCAGCCGCGAGGAGCCGGCGAGGTCCAACGTGGACTTTTGGACCTCCAGCATGCGGCCCTCGACCGAGTTTCCGGCGAGCTCGGCGCGGCCCATCGCGTTGGCGTAGCGGCGCTCGATCTTCTCCCGCACCTCGTCGAGCGACGGGGTGTTGCCCGGGGCGGCCAGCGCGGACATCGACTCTAGCGAATGGGCGACGGTCTCCTGCATCTTGGCCTGCTCGAGCTGGCTGAGCAGCTTGGTGCGCTCGGCGAGCTTTTGCTGGAGCATCATCGCGTTGTTTTCGACCGCCTGGCGGGCCTGGCCGGCGGCGCCGAGCGCCTGGTCGTGGAGCGTCTTGAGATCTTCCATCGACTGCTCGCCCGCGACCAGCTGGGTGGCGAGCGTCTGCGCGGTCTGCTCGTACTTACCCGCCTCGGCCTCGTCGCCCTCCGCCCGCGCCTTGTCGGCGAGCACCAGCGCCTGGCGAGCCATCGACTGCAGCTTTTCCACCTCGGACATCTGGCGGGAGAGCTTCATCTCCAGCTGCCTCTGGTTGCCGATGACGGCGGCCGCCTGCTGGACGAGCGCCTGGTGCTGGCGCTGCGCGTCTTCGATCGCCTGCTGGATCTGCACCTTGGGATCGGCGTACTCGTCGATCTTGGCGCCGAACAACGCCATAAAGTAGCGCCAGCCCTTGACGAACGGGTTCGCCATCTTCGCGGTATCCCCTCAGTGTCAGCACTCCGGTCGGGCCGCTACCGCGACGGGCGGCGCGCCCCGCGGTCCGGCAGAGTTCCATACTCCCAGCCCGGCGCCAACCCGTCATGCGACCTCAGGGGGATATCCGGGTATGTGCCGACCGTGGCTGGGGTGGATGCCGCCCCGCGCGTTAAACCCTACGCGCGTCAGGCGACGCAGACTACATCCCGGTCACGCGGGGTGGGACGCACGGTGCGCGTGGTGCGCAGCACGGCGCTGAGCGGCGTGTCCTGGCGGATCGAGACCGAGACCGAGCCGTCGGTGATCTTGCCGCCGCCGACCTTGCCGGGCCGGGCCATGCGGTGCACGGCGGCCTCGGGCTGGCTCGGCGTCTCGTCGCCGGCACCCGCCTTGGCCGGGACCGGAGCCGGCGCCGGGGTAGGCGCGGGAGCGGGAGCCGGCGCGGCGGCCGGCGGGGTGTCGCGCCCGTCACGCTCGCCGCCCTGGGCCGGAACGAGCACGTGCTCCATCTGCTCGGCCAGCGCCATCTCGTCGCTGACCTCGCGCAACAGCTCGGAGAGCTGGGCGCCGAGCGCCTCGCAGATCGACGCGAGCAGCTCGCTGGAGGCCTCTTTCTGCCCCCGCTCGATCTCGGAGAGGTATCCGAGGCTCACGTTGGCGGCGGTGGAGACCTCACGCAGGGTGCGGTGCTGCCCCTGCCGGCGCGCACGCAGTGCGTCACCGATCACACGGCGTAGCAGGATCATGGCACCTCCCCTGGAAAGGCTGCCCGCAACGTTACCCGCTCCGCGCCCCCGACTCACAGAGGTGAGCGGGCCTAGAGATGGTCGGTCAACAGCCGGAGGGCCTCGGTCACGCTGGCTGAGCGGATGGCTTGGCGCCCGCCACCCAGCGAAAGTTCGCGCACGGCTGAACCGGTTGGGCCGGCCACCGCCACGTAGACGAGCCCCACGGGCTTGCCAGCCTGCGGCTCCGGACCGGCCACACCCGTAGTGGAGAGCCCCCAGTCGGCGCCGCACCGGGCGCGCCCGCCCTCGGCCAGCGCGAGGGCCACGTCTGGGTCGATCGGGCCGCGCTCGTCGAGCAGGTCATCCGGCACGCCGCCGAGCGAGGCCTTGAGGTCGGTCGCGTAGACCACCAGGCCGCCGCGGTAGACCGCGCTCGCCCCGGCCACCTCGACGACCATGGCGGCGACGAGCCCGCCCGTGAGCGACTCGACGGTGGCCAGCGTCTCCTTGCGCTCCACCAGGGCATGGATCACCCCGGCGGCCGCCGACGGGTCAGGCACGCGCCGCCGTCCGCATGCGCAGGGCCCGGAGCGTGTAGTCGAGGCCGGTGACCGTGGTCACCACGACGGCGGCCGCCATGATCCAGGGGCCGACGTCGGCGATCCGGTCCGGGAACGGCCACAGGTACCAGCCGATCGCCATGATCTGGAGGGTCGTCTTGATCTTGCCGCCCTTGCTGGCCGCGATCACGCCGTATCGGATCACCCAGAAGCGCAGCAGTGTCACGCCCACCTCGCGCACCAGGATCACCACCGTCACCCACCACGGCAGCCGGTCGTACCAGGACAGCAGCACCAGCGCGGCGCCGGTGAGCGCCTTGTCGGCGATGGGGTCGGCCACCTTGCCGAACGCGGTGACAAGCCCGTATCGCCGGGCGATCCAGCCGTCGACGAAGTCGGTGAGCGACGCCACCCCGAACGTCAGGCATGCCGCGACCCGCCAGTCGCGCCCGACCATGTCGGAGGCCACGACCATGGCCACGAAGGCCGGCACCATGACCAGCCGGAGCGCGGTGATCGCGTTGGCCGCGTTGACGAGCGGCACCGGCGGGATCGACGCGGCCCGAAGCGCGGGATCGCTCATGGCGCCGCCGCCGAGAGCATCCCGGTGGGCACGGCCACGAGGTCGACGCCCTCGGTGCCGGTGACCGTGGCCCGCACCAGGTCGCCGGGGACGAGCGCGGCCAGGTCGACCCCCGCCTCGCCGGCGACCAGCGTCACCGAACCGTCGACCTCGGGCGCCTGGTGGGCGGCGCGGCCCTCGACCACGCCGTCGTCGACGGTGTCGACGAGCACCTCGACAGCCGAGCCGAGCCGCTCGGACGCGCGCTGGGCGCACAGCTCCTCGGCGAGCGCGAGCAGCTTGTCGTAACGCCGCTTGACGGTCGCCCGGCCGACCTTGCCGGTCATCGTGGCGGCCTCGGTGCCATCCTCGTCGCTGTAGTCGAAGACGCCGATCGCGTCGAGCCGCGCGTCGGTGAGGAAGCGCACCAGCTCGTCTACATCGGACCGGGTCTCGCCCGGGAAGCCGACGATGAAGTTGCTCCGCGCGCCCGCCTCCGGCGCCAGCGCCCGCACCGACCCGAGCAGCTCCAGGAAGCGCTCGGTCGAGCCGAAGCGCCGCATCCGCCGCAACACCGGCTCGCTGGAGTGCTGGAAGGACAGGTCGAAGTACGGCGCGACGCCCGGCGTGGTGGCGATCACCTCGACGAGGCCCGGGCGTGTCTCGGCCGGCTGGAGGTAGCTGGCCCGCACCCGCACGATGCCCTCGACGGCCGCGAGCTGGGGCAGCAGCCGCTCCAGCAGGCGGGGGTCGCCGAGGTCCTTGCCGTAGGACGTGGAATTTTCGCTCACCAGCACCAGCTCGCGCACGCCGGTCTTGGCCAGCCACTCGGCCTCGGCGAGCAGCTCGTCGGGCGTACGCGAGACGAAGGCGCCGCGAAACGCGGGGATCGCGCAGAACGCGCACCGCCGGTCGCACCCGCTGGCGAGCTTGAGCGAGGCGACCGGCCCCTCCTGGAGCCGTCGGCGGCGCAAGTGCTTTGGCAGGTGGCCGGGGATCGCGACGTCGCTCTCGCGGCGCGCGACCGGCGTGAGCGGCAGCAGCTGGCGGCGGTCGCGCGGGGTGTGCGCGTCGAGCCGCTCGCCGGCCAGCACCGCGTCGAGCCGCGCGGCGATCTCGGGGTAGTCGTCGAAGCCGAGCACCGCGTGCGCCTCGGGCATGCTCTCGGCCAGCTCCCGCCCGTAGCGCTCGGCCATGCACCCGGCGGCGACGACCTTGGCACCCGTGTCGGCGGCGGCCATCAGCGTCTGGATCGAGTCTCGCTTGGCCTTGTCGACGAAGCCGCACGTATTGACGAGCACCACGTCGGCGCGCTCGCCGTCGGTGGTGACCTCCCACCCGTCGGCGTGCAGGCGGCCGGCCAGCTCCTCCGAATCGACCTCGTTACGGGCGCAGCCCAACGTCAGCAGGGCTACGCGACGGGTTTCGGCGGAAGAGGGAGACACCACCCGAGGGTACCGGTCCGAGCAGCGGAAGCACCTGAGGCGTCCGTACCTGAGATGCGAGACGATCAGGACGTGAACGAGCGAATCAGCAACTGGGCCGGCAATGTCACCTTCACCGCGGCGCGCCTGCACCGCCCCTCGACCGTCGCGGAGCTCAGGGCGCTCGTCGCCGGCGCGGAGCGGATACACGCGCTGGGCACCGGCCACTCGTTCAGCCGCGTCGCCGACTCGCCGGGCGACCTCGTCACCGTCGCCGGGCTGCCGCCGGTGATGGACGTCGACACCGCCGCCGGCACGGTCACGGTCTCGGCCGGCATGCGGTACGGCGAGCTCGCGCCGTACCTGCACGAGAAGGGGTACGCGCTGCACAACCTGGGCTCGCTGCCGCACCTGTCGGTGGCCGGGGCGTGCGCGACCGGCACGCACGGCTCGGGCGTACGCAACGGCGGGCTCGCCACGGCCGTCTCCGAGATCGAGCTCGTCACCGCGGGCGGCGAGCTCGCCCTGCTCAGGCGGGGCGACGACGTCTTCGACGCGGCGGTCGTCGGGCTGGGCGCGTTCGGCGTCGCCACCCGCCTCACGCTCGACCTACAGCCCACGTTCGACGTCGAGCAGTACGTCTACGACGACATGCCCTTCGCCACGTTCCGCGAGCACTTCACCGAGGTGATGTCGGCCGCGTACAGCGTCAGCGCGTTCACCGACTGGGCCGGGCCCACCGTGCGCGACGTGTGGGTCAAGCGCCGCGTCGACGAGCCGCTCCCGCCGCCGGTCGAGTGGCTGGGCGCGGTGCGGGCCGACGGCCCCCGCCACCCGGTGCCCGGCATGCCCGCCGAAAACTGCACCGAGCAGCTCGGCGTGCCCGGCCCGTGGCACGCGCGGCTGCCGCATTTCCGGCTGGAGTTCACCCCGAGCAGCGGCGAGGAGCTGCAGACCGAGTTCTTCGTGGCGCGCGAGGACGCGGTGGCCGGGCTGGCGGCGCTGGACACGGTGCGCGACCGGATCGCCCCGGTGCTCCAGATCTGCGAGATCCGCACGATAGCGGCCGACCGGCTGTGGCTCAGCCCCGCCTACGGGCGGGACAGCGTCGCCTTCCACTTCACCTGGGTCAAGGACGCGGACGCGGTCGCGCCGGTGGTCGCGGCGATCGAGGAGCGGCTGGCCCCGCTGGGCGCGCGCCCGCACTGGGGCAAGGTCTTCGGCATGGCGCCCGAGGTGGTCGCCGAGCGCTACCCGAGGCTCCGCGACGCCGCCGCCCTCGCCCACGATCGCGACCCGCGCGGCGTCTTCCGCAACGACATGCTCGACCGCTACCTCAATTTCTGACCTACCGCGGCGTCCGTCGTCGTCCAGACTCGATGCCGCTTCGAGAGGATTTCCCGGGTCCGCGTCAGTCGCTCACCGCCGCTCCCGCCGGAGACCGCGGTGGCCGGCGGCTCGCCAGGGCTCGCCGAAACCCCCGGCCCCCGCTGCCACCTCCGCGCACCAAGCCCAACCCACGGCGGCTCGCACCGCCCCACGGGGCGTTTGTCCACAATGTCGCAACCCGCCATGCCCGCGCGGGGCGAGCCGGGCGGGCCTCGGTAGCGGGCAGTAGCCACCACGCCGGGTAAGAGGCACCAGCTTCGCGATCTAGAGACCTTTCGTAGTTGGGGTGACCGACGTCTTCGTGGCATCGAAACCCGTTTCAAACAAGGAGATTTGAGCTACCGCGATGCCCGTCGCGGTCCCGACCGCTGCTCCCGCGGCCTCATCCTGCGAGTCTGGGCAATCTCACCCCGGGCCCGGCTACGCCGGCCCTGCCCGGGCCTGTGTGCGCGGGTATCCTTTGGCGCCCTGGCCAGCCGCGGATGGGTGCGGCCACGGGGAGCGGCGGCTCGGACCACGGCGGACATCGCGGTAGCCCAAAATGGTCGAAATGTGCGGGTGTCGCTGCACCATCGGTAACGTAGCGTAATCAACTTCGGGGCGCGGGTGTGGATCTAGAACAGTTAGGGTCGATATAACGCCCTAACCGTTCTAGATCGCGAAGCTGGCGCCGGTTACCCGGCGCGGTGGCTACTGCCCGCGATCGGGGGCCGCCGGGCACGGTCGGCGCCGGCTTGGCGGACCGGGACATTGTGGACAAACGCTGACCTCAACCCCAAAAGGTCTCTAGAAACGGTTATGGCGCTATATCGACCCTAACCGTTCTAGATTCACACCTACGGCCCGAAACTCATCACGCTACGTTACTGGCGGTGCAGTGGCGCCTGCGCATTTCGACTATTTGGGCTAGGGCGAGTTTGGGTGCCATAGCGACTGTTGGTCGCTGGGTCGGGTCCTGCGGCGCGGACGTGGCAGCGGGGGCCGGGGATCTCGGCTCGTGCTAGCGAGCCGCCGGCCCGCGCGGTCTCCGGCGGGAGCGGCGGTCCGCCGCTGACGCGGCCCGGGAAAATCTGGTCCGCACTAAAATCTATCAAGTGACGATTATCGATCTAGATCATCCGGTCGACCCGCCCGCCGGGACGTGGCAGGAGGAGCATCTCAGCCGATACGTGCGCACCGGTGGGCAGGACGGCCACGTCTGGAACGGCGCGCCGACCCTGCTGCTCACCACCCGCGACCACGACCTCGGGCGGGCCCGCCGCAACGCGCTGATCTACGGGCGCGACGGCGACCGCTACCTGGTGGTCGCCTCGGCCGGCGGGCGGGACGACCATCCGATCTGGTTTCAAAACCTGTCGGAGGACCCCGAGGTGCTCGTGCAGGTCTTCGAAGACCGCTTTCCGGCGCGGGCGCGGGCCGCGACGGCCGAGGAGAAACCGCGCCTTTGGGAGATCATGACCGGTATCTGGCCGGACTACGACGTGTACCAGACGCGCACGGAGCGCGACATCCCGCTGGTGATCATCGAACGTGTATAAGTGATCACGCACGGGTACCCGCAAGGGGCACGATGTGTGCGAAGATACGTCGTGTTTACCCAGCGTGACCATGGGGCTGCGCACTCACCACGCCAGCTCACGGGCGTCGGCGCCAGCGACCTGGCCGACTCGCGGGAGTCCGGCCGCGCCGCGGCGTCGGCCGCCGCCAGCCGCCTGGGCGGTGCGCCGCCCACCCTGGTCGTCGTCTACGCGTCCGTCCGCCACCGCCTCGCCGACCTGTTGGCCGGGGTGCGCGAGGTCACCGGCGCCGCGCCGCTCGTGGGCGCCACGTCGAGCGGGCTTTTCCACGACGGCACGCTGACCCCGCCCGGCGAGGGCGTGGTGGTGCTCGTGCTCGGCCCCGGGCCATACCGGTTCGGCGTGGCCTCGGCGAAGGGGCTGCGGGCCGACGCGTTCGCCGCGGGGCGGGAGATCACCCGGGCGGCACGCGACGCGGCCGGCCCGGAGCGGCTGGCGCACGCGGCGGTCCTGCTCCTGGCCGACGGCCTCGCCGGTCACCACCAGACGCTGCTCAGCGGAGTTCACCGGGTGGCCGGCGCCTCGGTGCCGGTGGCCGGCGGCGCGGCCGGCGACGACCGCAGGCTGACGGAGACGTTCGTCTTCCACGACGGCGAGGTGCTGGCCGACGCCGCGACGGCGGTCTGGATCGACTCGCCACACCGGCTCGACGTGGTCGTCGCGCACGGCTGGCGGCCGGTGAGCCTCCCCATGCTCGTCACGCGCGTGGAGGGCACGGTCGTCCACGAGATCGGCGGGCGGCCGGCGCTCGCCGTCTTCCAGGAGCACTTCCCCGACAGCGCGGTCGAGCAGGCCCTGCGATACGCGCCGGTCGACGGCTGGCCGCGCTCGCAGGCGCTCGGTCTGATCGAGCCCGACGGCACCCAGCTCATCCGCGGCGCCTACCTCGACGACCAGGGCCGGCTCAACACGTTCGCGCCCCTCCCGCCGTACTCGGCGGTGCAGATCGTGGCCGGCGAGGCAGACGACCTGCTGAGCGTGGCCGACGGCATCGCGAAGGACGCGGTCGCCGGGCGCGAGCCTGGCGTGCTGCTCGTCTTCAGCTGCGTCGCCCGCCTCGACATCCTGCGCGACCGCGGCGTGGAGGAGGCCGGCCGGCTGCACGCGGCGGCGGCCGGGGTGCCGACGTTCGGCTTCTTCACCTACGGGGAGTTCGCCCGCACGACGAGCGTCGCCGGCTACCACAACGCGACGGTGGCGGCGATCGCACTGTGAGGAAGCGAGCTGGCGCGGCGGCATCTGGACTGAGCGGCCCCGCCGACGAAGTCGGGGTTTCGGGGCGGCGAGGGAAGACGTCGCCTTCAGCGCCGCGCGAGCGACCGAACCGGGGGGCACTGTGAGGGAGCGAGCTGGCGCGGCGGCGTCTGGACTGAGCGGCCCCGCCGACGAAGTCGGGGTTTCGGGGCGGCGAGGGAAGACGTCGCCTTCAGCGCCGCGCGAGCGACCGAACCGGGGGGCACTGTGAACGACTTCGCGGGGACCGAGCCCGTCGCCGTGCTTCGGAGGCAGCTCGACGAGGCGGCCAGCGCGGTCCGCCAGGCCTACCGTGACACCACGCGGCTGATCCGGTTGCTCGCGGCCGTCGGCCAGCCTTCCTCGCCGGGCGAGCTGACCGACCAGATGCTGGTGGTCCTCTCCGACGTGTTCTCGGCGGACGTGACGATGCTCGCCCACGTGGCGCCGCCGCGCATGGTCGTGCGCCACTCCTGCGGCCTGCCCGAAGACGACCCGGCGTACACCACCGGCTGGGCGCTGTCCGCGGAGTCGGCCAGCCCGCTCACCCGCGCCGGCCTCGCCACGCCGGGCGGGCGCGGCGCGTCGGCGGTGCCGCCCCCGCTCGCCGCGCTCGGCACCCGCTTCGCGGTGTGGATCCCGCTCGACCCGGAGCTGGCACGATCCGAGCCGGCGAGCAAAGCGGGCGCGATCGACGTCGAGCCCGGCGACGTGCTCGTGTTGTGCCGCAGCGCCGGCGAGGAGTTCACGCAGCTCGACCTGCAGGTGCTCGCGTCGGTGACACACCGGCTGCGGACGGCGCTGCACGAGCGCGAGCAGAGCGCGGTCATGGCCCGCCTCGCCCAGTCCGGCCACCGGCTGGCCCGCCACCTCGACCTCGTCCCGCTGCTCGACGAGGCCGCCGCCCTGCTGCGCGAGCTGACCGGCGCCGACGACGCGTGGGTGGTCACCGTGCGCGACGGTCGCGCGGTCCGCCGTGCCCACAGTGGACACGACGACACCCTCGACCCGGCCGACCAGCTGCCCGGGTGGGAGGCGGCCTGGCAGGGCGAGCCGTACGTGCTGGTAGAGGGGCACCGTCGGCTGATCTGCGTGCCGGTGATGCGCGACGGCGAGCCGTGCGCCCTGCTCTACGCCGCCCGCTCGCTCCCCCGCCCGCTGACCGGCGACGCGGTCGAGATCCTCGCCGTGTTCGCCAACTACGTGGCGGCCGCGATCACCAACGCCGAGCTGTACCGCGCGCTCGGCCAGAGCGAGTCGTCGCTGCGCCTGATCACCGACTCGATCAGCGACCTGGTGGCGATGGTGGGTGCGGACGGGCGCTTCGCGTACGCCTCTCCTTCGCACGGGCGCGAGCTGGCCCGCGAGCCCGAGCGGCTGGTGGGGCGGCGGGTCACCGACTTCGTCCACCCCGACGACCGGGAGCGGCTGGAGGGCGCGCTGCGCGGGGCCGCCTCGGGCGACAAGGTGGAGTACAGGCTGCGCACCGGCTCCGGCCACTGGACCTGGGTGGAGAGTGCGCTGCGCCCCGCCCCCTCGGCCGGCGGCACCGTGGTGCTCTCGTCGCGCGTGATCGACGACCGCAAGCGGCTGGAGTACGAGCTGCGGCTGCGCGCCACCCACGACCCGCTCACCGGCCTGGCCAACCGCACGCTCGTCGCGCAGCGGCTCACCGAGGCGCTCGCCGACGCCGAAGGGGCCGGCCACGTCGGGCTGCTCTTCTGCGACCTCGACAGGTTCAAGGCGGTCAACGACCGGCTCGGCCACGAGGCCGGCGACGACCTGCTCAAGCAGGTGGCCGCCCGCCTCCGCCACAGCCTGCGCCCCGGCGACCTGCTCGGGCGCTTCGGCGGCGACGAGTTCGTGGTGGTGCTCGACGGCGTCGGTGACCTCGCCGACGTCGCGCAGATCGGCCGGCGGGTGGCCCGCGCGCTCGACGACACGTTCCGGCTGCACGACGAGCCGGTGCGCATCTCGGCCAGCGTCGGCGGCGTGCTCGGGGTGCGCCGCCGCACCACCGCGAGCGCGATGCTCCGCGACGCCGACGCCGCCATGTACGCGGCGAAGGACCGCGGCCTCGGCCTGATCGAGGTCTTCGACGACGCGGCGTCGAGCCGTTCGCTCGACCGGCTCGGCCTCCGCTCCGACCTGCTCGGCGCGCTAGAAGGCGACCAGTTCGCGGTGCACTACCAGCCGATCTGCGACCTGGGCAGCCGGCAGGTGATCGCGTTCGAGGCGCTGCTGCGGTGGACACACCCCCAGCGCGGGGCGGTGCCGCCCGACGTGTTCATCCCGCTCGCCGAGGAGACCGGCGCGATCGTCCCCATCGGACACTGGGTGCTCGAAGAGTCGTGCCGCGAGCTGGCCCGGTGGGGCGGCCGGGCCGGCGAGCGGGTGCGGGTCAACGTCAACCTCTCGCCGGTGCAGCTACAACAGCCCCACCTCGCCCACGAGCTGCTCGACATCGTGCGACGGTCCGGTGTGGACCCCGCCGACGTGTGCCTGGAGGTCACCGAGCACAGCTACCTGCGGGAAGACGTCACCGAGAGCGCCTCGGTGCTCCGCTCGGCCGGGTTGCACTTCGCGCTCGACGACTTCGGCACCTCGTACTCGAGCCTCAACTACCTCAAGTGGTTTCCGATCGACATGCTCAAGGTCGACCGCTCGTTCGTCGGCGGGGTGGCGGCCAGCGACACCGACCGGGGCATCGTGCGGGCCGTGCTCGCCATCGCCGACTCGCTGCGGCTCGGCGTGATCGCCGAGGGTGTGGAGACCGAGGAGCAGCGCTCCGCGCTACTCGACCTCGGGTGCGCGTGGGGTCAGGGCAACCTGCTCTCCGCGCCGCTCACCCCAGACGCGGCGGCCGAGCTCATGGGCGTGGCGCGGGATACGGCTCGCGCAAGGTGAACGCGTCGGGGCCGGGGCCCTCCTTGTCGAGCAGTGCCAGGCGTTCCCAGGCCTCGTCCACGGTGGGGATCGTGCCGGCGGGTATCCACCAGAGCACGATGTGCGAGCCGAGCCCTTCGCGCGAAAACCACTCCCGCCGCCGGCGCAGCTGCTCCAGGTGGGTGCCGTCGCGATAGGTGAACTCGCGCAGCGCCTCGACCGAATCCCACACCGACATGTTCACCATCAGGTCCGGCCCGAACGGGCGCAGGGCCGTCGCGTCGTCGGAGCCTTCGCCGACGAGCCGCCAGACGAAGCCGGGCGCGGCGTCGGCGCGGGCGTTGATGTTTTCGAGCTCGACGACGAAGCCGGCCATCGAGGGGTCGTCGAGCGGGGCACGCGGGTAGGCGACGTTGAGCTGGGCGAGGTGGTAATCGGTCATGGCCGTACTATAAATCACTGCCGTTGGTTTTAGAAAGGACCACGCAGCAGTAGCCGGGGCTCGGATCCAGCCGGGCCCGCCACTCGCCGTCGCCCGCCCCTTCCAGCACTCCCTCGACGAGGGCGAGGTTCATGCCGCAGACGAGCGGCGGAAACCGCTGGGCGAGCTGGTGGAAGGGGCAGTTGCGCAGGCGCAGCGCGGAGCCGTCGACCACCGGCTCGTAGCCGCGGGCGGTGAGCACGTCGACCGGGTCGGCACCGGCGGCCGCCTTCTTCCCTTCCTGGCGAGCGACCTCGTAGGCGGCCTCGTCGGCGCCGGACCTGTCGACCGCCTCGGCGAGCAACTCGGCCGCCGAGAGATAGGAACGCGGCGGCACACTGACCACATGCTCGCCGTCCGCCCGCCGGTAGAGCTTGGCCGGCCGCCCGGCACCCGGCCCGGAACGCCCCGACCGCCGCGCGAACGACACCTCCAGCAGCCCGGCCTCCACAAGCTTGTCCAAGTGGAACGCCGCGAGCGTGCGGCCGACACCCAACGCACCCGCCACCTCGTCCCGCCCGACGGCCACACCGCCGGCATCGACGACGACCTGGTACGCCGACCGCCGCACAGGATCCGTGAGCAGCGCGATCGCCTCTAAATCCTCCACAGATTGACAATAGAGCCTGACCAGCCCGAGCGGCCCCGTCGTCACGGTCTTGGGGTTGGCCCCTTGTGGGCGCGGAGGTGGCAGGGAGGGCCGCCAAGGCCCGACCGGTCTCGGCGGGAGCAACGGCGCGGGACCACGACGGGCGCACGACATATGTCATTCGGGGCGGAGCTGGACCAGCGCTTCCTCGAGCTCGTCGGGCTTGACCAGCACGTCTCGCGCCTTGGAGCCCTCGGACGGGCCGACGATGCCGCGGGTCTCCATCAGGTCCATGAGGCGGCCGGCCTTGGCGAAGCCGACCCGCAGCTTGCGCTGGAGCATCGACGTCGAGCCGAACTGTGACGTGACCACCAGCTCGATCGCCTGCACCAGCAGGTCGAGGTCGTCGCCGATCTCCTCGTCGACCTTCTTCTTCGGGTCTTGCACCGGGGTCAGCACGTCTGGCCGGAACTCCGGCTCGCGCTGGTCCTTGCAGTGCTTGACGATGTCGTTGATCTCGGTCTCGCTGACCCAGGCGCCCTGTATGCGGATCGGCTTGGACGCGCCCATCGGCAGGAAGAGGCCGTCGCCGCGGCCGATCAGCTTTTCGGCGCCGGGCTGGTCGAGGATGACCCGCGAGTCGGCGAGCGACGACGTGGCGAACGCGAGCCGCGACGGCACGTTTGCCTTGATGAGGCCGGTGACCACGTCGACCGAGGGGCGCTGGGTGGCCAGCACGAGGTGGATGCCGGCGGCGCGGGCGAGCTGGGTGATGCGGACGACCGAGTCTTCGACGTCGCGCGGGGCGACCATCATGAGGTCGGCCAGCTCGTCGACGATCACCAGCAGGTAGGGGTAGGGGCGGATCTCCCGCTCGCTGCCCGGCGGCGGCTTGACCTGCCCGCTGCGCACCTTGCGGTTGTAGTCGTCGATGTGGCGCACACCGGCGGCGGCCAGGTCGTCGTAACGCATGTCCATCTCGCGGACGACCCAGTCGAGCGATTCGGCGGCCTTCTTCGGGTTGGTGATGATCGGGGTGACGAGGTGCGGGATGCCCTCGTAGGACGTCATCTCCACGCGCTTCGGGTCGATCAGGACCAGCCGCACCTCGTCCGGCGTGGCCCGGCTCAGGATCGAGACGAGCAGCGAGTTGAGGCAGGACGACTTGCCCGCGCCGGTGGCGCCGGCGATGAGGATGTGCGGCATCTTCGCGAGGTTGGCCACCACGTAGCCGCCCTCGATGTCCTTGCCGAGCGCGACGACCATCGGGTGGTGGTCGCCGGTGGCCGCACGGGAGCGGAGCACGTCGCCGAGCGCCACGTCTTCGCGGTCGGAGTTGGGGATCTCCACGCCGACCGCGCTCTTGCCCGGGATCGGGCTGAGGATGCGCACGTCGGGTGACTTCACGGCGTAGGCGATGTTGCGGGAGAGCTGGGTGATCCGCTCGACCTTGACGCCGTGGCCCAGCTCGACCTCGTATCGGGTGACCGTGGGGCCCCGGGTGAAGCCGGTGACCGCCGCGTCGACGTCGAACTGCTCGAACACGCCCTGCAGCGCCGCGATGACCTCGTCGTTGGCCTTGCTGCGGCTCTTGGCGGCGGCGCCCTGCTTGAGCAGGTTGGGCGGGGGCAGCTTGTAGTCGCCGGCCATGCCGGTGATGGCCAGCTGCTCGGCGCGGGTGGGCGGCGGCGAGTGCTCCGGCGGCTCGGCGACCTTGCGGGCGGCGGGCACGGCGGCCGGTGGCTTGCGGGGCAGGAGGACCGTGTCGTGGACGATCTCCTCCTCGTCGGGCTCCTCGCCGGCCAGGCTCGCCTGGCGCCGGCGGGACGAGGACCGCCGCCGGACCGGCGGGGCTTCCTCTTCCTCGTCTTCCTCGGCGGGCTCTTCGGACTCGGGCAGCGGGCGACCCAGGATCGAGCCGACCAGCAGGCCGAGCCGCTCGGGCACCTTGTTGATCGGGGTGGCGGTGATGACCAGCAGGCCGAAGAGCATCAGCAGCACGAGCAGCGGAAACGCCACCCACTCGGTCACCGCCCGCTCCAGCAGCCCGCCGATGCCGGCGCCGATCAGCCCGCCCGCGTAGTCGCGCTGGGCGTTGTCGACCGGGTCCTGGGCGAGGTGGAGCAGGCCGCCCGCGGAGAGGATCAGCGCGGACCAGCCGACCACGCCGCGGCCGCGGTGCTCGGGGTCGCTCGGCTCGCGCATCAGGCGGATCGCGGCGACGAGCAGCAGCAGCGGCAGAGCGGCGGAGATCGCGCCGAGGAAGAGCCGCACGGTGTCGGCCACCCGCTCGCCGACCGGGCCGGCGCCGGAGAACCAGACCGCGACGCCGGTGAGGATGGACAGGCCCAGCAGCAGGAGGCCACCGCCGTCGCGCCGGTGCTCGGGGTCGAGGTCGCGGGCGGTGGCGGCCTGGCGACCCACGCCGCGGACCACCCAACCGACGCTGTGTGCGATGCCCATCCAGACCGCGCGGGCGCCACGGCCGAAGAGGATGGCCGGGCTGCTCGTCGAGGTGCGACGGCGGGTCCGGGAGGTTTGGCGGGCGCGACCGCTCGCGGCGCGCGCGGTGGACGCGCCGCGCCGCCGACTCGCCTGGGTGGTGCGGCCAGCCATAGGCCCTAGGATCACACGGTAGCCGCAAGGTACGGCGGAACCGCGCCCTCCGGCGGCGTGTCATTTTGGGCGGCGGGGGCTTTGATCCGGCGTTGGCATCGCCGTCGTATCGTGCCCCGGGGACCCCTGGGCGCCGTTCATCGAGCGGTGCTAGGAAAGACCGCAGTCACATCCGAAGGGACATTTCTCGCATGCCATCCGACGGCGAAGTCCAGACCCTCGCGCCGCTCACCAACGAGCTCATCGCGCAGGTGCTGAGCGCCCGCGGTTACAACTACGGCACCGACGACGACGGCGACATCGGCGGGATGTGGGACGAAAACCTCATCTGGTTCTTCCGCCGCGGCTCCCAGGGCGAAATGCTCCAGGTGCGCACGCTGGCGGCGGCCGAGTTCTCCGTCGACGACGTGCCGCGGCTGTACGCGTTCTGCAACGAGTGGAACCATGACCGTCTGTGGCCGAAGGCGTTCGTGCACGTCAACGACGACGGCACGGCCCGCGTCTTCGGCGAGGTCACCACCGATCTCGAGCGCGGCGTCTCGCACGCCCAGCTCGACCAGCTCATCGGTTGCGGCATCTCGACCGGATGCCAGTTGGCGGAGGCGGCGGCGGAGCTCAAGTCGTGACCAGCACCGAGCACCGCTTCCAGGTCGACCTCCGCGGCGTGGTCGACCTGCTCAGCCACCACCTGTACGCGAGCCCCCGCGTCTTCGTACGCGAGCTGTTGCAAAACGGCACCGACGCGATCACCGCGCGGCGCGCCGCGGACCCGGACTCCCCCGCGGGCCGCGTGGTCATCGAGCCGCTCCCCGGCGGGGCGCTTCGCGTGACCGACAACGGGATCGGCCTGACCGAGGCGGAGGTGCACACGTTTCTGGCCAGCGTCGGGCGCACCTCCAAGCGCGACGACCTCGGTTTCGCCCGGCAGGACTACCTCGGCCAGTTCGGCATCGGGCTGCTCTCCTGCTTCATGGTCGCGGACGCGATCGAGGTGGTCTCCCGCTCGGCCAAAGGTGGCGAGGCGGTGAGCTGGACCGGTTACGCCGACGGCCGCTACACCACCGGAGCGGCCGAGGCGGCCGAGGTCGGCACGACGGTCACCCTCCGCCCGCGGGCCGGCGCCGAGCACTGGCTCACCCCGGCCACCGTGCGCGAGCTCGCCTCGTCGTACGCACACCTCCTGGACGTCGAGGTCACCGTCGGGGGCGAGCGGATCACCGAGCCGCGGGCTCCGTGGGAGGTCACCTACGACGATCCGGAGGTACGCCGGGCGGCGCTCCTCGACTACGGCGCCAAGCTGCTCGGCAGCCGCCCGATGGAGGTCATCGACCTGGCCGTGCCCGAGGCGGGGATGCGCGGCGTCGGCTTCGTGCTCGCCTCGCCGGCCCAGGTGGGTCAGGGCGGCCACCGGGTCTACCTCAAGCGCATGCTACTCAGCGAAGACGCGTCCAAGCTGGTGCCGGAGTGGGCGTTCTTCGTGCGGTGCGTGGTCGACACGAGCATGCTCCGGCCCACCGCGAGCCGCGAGGCGCTGTACGAGGACGACCTGCTCTCCGCCGTCCGCGCCGGCCTGGGCGAGCAGATCCGCACCTGGCTGCTCGACCTGTCGGTCAACGATCCCGACCGGCTGGCCGCGTTCCTGCGCGTGCACCACCTGGGTGTCAAGGCGCTCGCCGTGCGCGACGACGAGATGCTCAAGCTCGTCGACGCGTGGCTGCCGTTCGAGACGAGCCGGGGCACGATGCCCCTGCGGGTGTTCCGCCGCGGGCTGTCGATGATCCGCTACGTGGAGACGGTCGACGAGTTCCGCTCGCTCGCCGCGATCGCCAGCGCCGCCGGCACCCCGGTGGTCAACGCGGGATACGCCTACGACACCGAGATCCTGGAGCGACTGTCCAGGGTGGACCCCGAGGCGCGGGTGCGCCGCCTCGACCCGGGCGAGCTCGCGGCGCGGCTCGACCCGCTGCCGCCGGCGCAGGAGGCGCAGGTGGCACCGTTTCTGGAGACCGCGCGGGCGGTGCTGCGCGAGCTCGACTGCGTGCCGCTGATCCGCCAGTTCGACCCGGTGACCATGCCCGCCCTGTACGTGATGAGCCAGAAGGCGCGCACCCAGGACACCGTGCGGCGCAGCATCGAGGCGGTCGACGACCTGTGGTCGGACGTGCTCTCGGCGTTCGACGACGTGACCGTGGAACACCGGCCGGAGCTCGTCTTCAACTGGCGCCACCCGCTCATCCGCAAGATCACGTCGTACCCTCCGGGCGCCGCGCTGCGCCACGCCGTCGAGGCCCTCTACGGGCAGGCGCTGCTCGCCGGCCACCACCCGCTGCGCGCGGTGGACACGGCGGCGCTCAACCGGTCGTTCCTGGCGCTGCTCGACCGGGCGTTCACCGACATTCCCTCGCTTCCCTCATCTGATCCGGAGAAGTCATGAGCACCACGCACGAGCTGCAGGAAGCCCTCGAAGAGGCGCGTGACATGCCGGACGGCGACGGCAAGATCGCCGAGCTGGAGCGGATCGCGGCCCACGCCGACGCCGCCGGTGACGTGCGGCTGGGCTACGACGCCCGGATCGACCTGATCGACGCGTACAACAACCACACCGAGCGGTGGCGCATGCTGCCCGCGTTCGGCTGGTGCCTCGCGGCGTACGACCGCGACCCCTCGATGTTCGAGGAGTGGGACGGCGAGCAGCTGCGCTGGTACCACAAGTGGGCGGTGGCCACGCTGCGCAGCACGCCGCGCGTGGGCCTGGCCCAGACGCAGGCCGCGCTCGATGACATGGAGCGGCGCTTCAAGGCCGGCGGGCACAGCATGCAGACCATCTACAACCTGCGCTGCAAGATCGCCGACCACATCGGCGACGAGCCGGGCGCGCGCAAGTGGTTCGACCTGTGGCGCACCGCCGAGCGCGACGAAAACAGCGACTGCGCCGGCTGCGACCCCTCCCGCCAGGCCGAGCTGCTCGCCGGCTGGGGCGAGTGGGACGACGCCGTGACGACCGTCGAGCCGGTGCTCAGCGGCGTGCTGGGCTGTGCCGAGCAGCCGGAGAAGGCGCTGGTCGCGGTCCTCATGCCCTACCTCAAGCTGGGCCGCTACGAGGAGGCCGCGAAGGCGCACGTCCGGGCCTACCGCCGCCACCGCCACGAGCGCGACGCGTTCTCGTTCCTGCCCGAGCACATGCGCTTCTGCGTGCTGACCGGCAACACCGAGCGGGCCGTCGACATCCTCGCCGAGCACATCGGCTGGCTCGACCGGCCGTACGACGACGCGTCCGCGATGGAGTTCGCCGCGGTGGGCGCGCTCGTTTGCCGGCTCGCCGCGCCGACCGGCCGGATCGTGCACCGGCCGGGGTTCGAGAGCCGGCCCGAGGCCGACCTCACGCTGGCCGAGCTCGGCGCCGACCTGGCCGCGCAGGCCCGGGAGATCGCCGGGCAGTTCGACGCCCGCAACGGCACCGACCACCAGTCCCGCCGCATGTCACAGTGGATGTCCGCCGAGCCGGTGCTGGAGAGCCTCGAGCTGCCGCCGGACCAGCCCACCCCGTCGTACATGAACGAGCCCGGCCTACCCCCGGAGGGCCGCGACGAGGTCGTGGCGCCGCTGACCGTGCAGGGCATCACCGCCGCCCTCGACGACCGCGGCGACCGCTACTACGTCGACGAGGACGGCACGGTCGGCGGCCAGTGGGGCAAGGGCATGCTGACCTTCGACCGGATGGGCGAGGAGGGCGAGATCCTGCACGTACGGGTGGTCGCCCAGCGCCGCCTCCCGGCCGACCGCCTCATGGAGGCGTACGCGTTCTGCAACGCCTGGAACCACGACAAGCTGCTGCCCAAGGCCTACGTGCACGACACCGGCCAGGGCGACCTCATCCTGGCCGGCGACATCACCACCGACCTGGAGCACGGCGTGGCCGCGCCCCAGCTGGGTGTCCTGCTGCACGCCGCGATCGTCACGAGCGCCCAGTTCGCCGACGAGGTGGCCGCCCTTCCGTAACGGGCACTGTCGCGGCGCCGTCCCGCTGGGGGCGGCGCCGCTGCTTCGCCACGAACCCGACCCACGAGACGACGACCGCGGTCGCGGCTAGCACCTGCATCAGGGTGGCGAGCCGCTCGGGGTAGATGACGCCCTCGATGTACCGGTCGATGAAGCCCCTGGTCAGGCCGGCCTCCCCGGCTTGGCGCCGGGACCAGTCCTCCGCGTAGGTGAGCGGGCAGGTCAGGCGCGCGCCGATGACCACGAAACCCCACGCTCCCGCGGCTAGGTGCGGCCAGATCGCGCGCGGCCAGCGCCAGGCGAGAAAGCCGCCGAAGACCGCGTAGATCACGAACGCGAAGTGCAGGCCGAGGATCGCGACGGTCAGGACCCGGAACACCACGCGGCCAGCGTATGCCGGCGTTGCGGTGGTGGCCTGGTGCCGCGTACCTATTTGCCCACGTCCGCGTCTGGTCGCGGCCGTTTGCTCCCGCGGGCCTCAGCTTCGCTTGTGGTTGCGGTTTACTGCTGCGCCTCCGGCGGGGCCTCGGGCTCCGGCCCGGCCGCCCCTGCGGCCGGGTCGGGTTGTTCGTGGGTGGTTGCGGCGTGCGTGCGCTTGGCCTGGCCCGCTGTGGCCTTTCACAATTCACCCAAAAGGCGCGATGGCCGGAGGGGCGTCCCGCATCTCGGGAAAATGCGCTCAGGTCTCCGGGACGGATCATGATCGTTCGCCCGGAATTCGTGTGACGCGCCGCGGAGAATGCGGATTTTGGGCTAACGATCATGAAGCGTCGGCTCGCGCGTTCCGGATCACGGCGACATGCGGGATGCCCGCTCACCGCCGGCCCGAGTTGGCGGTGTGCGGGCCTTTCCTCCCGCCGCGGCGGGCTAGGAGGCACGTCCGCTCGCGGCGCGCCGCGGGCCCGGCTGGCAGGGACCGGGGTGCGGCGCCTTGCTGAGATTTTGCGCCGCGCCACCCCCAGGATCGGGGGCGGCGCGCTGGTTCACGGTGTGGAGAACCCCAACGTGTAGTCACCCGATCCGGCCTTGGACTGCACCCGGAAGCGGTACACGCCCGCGCTTCCGTCGAAGGTCAGCGTCTCGTCCGACCCCGAGCTCGTGGCCCGGGCGACGGTCTGCCATGACTGGCCGTTGAAGCGCTGGAGGAAGAGGTCGAAGTCGGCGCTGTCCGGCCCGTCGAGGCAGGCGGTCTGCTGCCCGCCGCCGCTGCGGTAGAAGCGGCCGTTCGGCTGGGTCTGGCGGGCGCCGGTGCGGCTCAGCGAGCCGGCCACCGTGACCTCCTCGTCCGCGCACGCGTTGGTCGCCGGCGGCTCGGGCGCGGGTTCCTCGGTGGCGGGCGGGGTGCCGTTGGAGGGCGGCGGGGCCACCTCGCCGTTCGAGGTGACGAGCGTCAGCTGGTTGACCTGGAGGATCTCGGTCAGCGGCTGGAAGAAGGTGACGCCACCCGACGTGCAGTCACCCGAACCGCCGGATGTCACGCCCTGCGCCTGGTCACCGGACATCCACGAGCCGCCGGAGTCGCCCGGCTCGGCGCACACGTTGGTACGGGTCAGGCCGGTCACGGTGCCCTCGGGGTAGTTGACCGTGGCGTTCTTGGCCTGCACCACGCCGCAGAACGTGCCGGTCGTCGAGCCGGAGCGGCAGATCGACGCGCCGACCGGCGCCTCCTCCGCGCCCGCCACGGTGACCTCGCCACCGTTGAAGTCGTTGACGACCGGTCGCGGTGTCCAGTTGCCGTTCACCTCGACCACGCCCCAGTCGTCGCCCGGGAACGACGACGCGGAGAACGTGCCCTGCGCCTCCTGGTTGAAGCCGGTGGTCGTGTCCCCCGGCTGTCCACAGTGGCCGGCGGTCACGAAGCCGCCCACCACCGAGAAGCCGATGGAGCAGCGGGCGGCGCTGTTGATGAAGTACGGATCGGCGCCGCGCACGTCGAACAACGGCGTCGGAGCCTCCTCCGTGGACAGCACGCGCACGCTCGACGCCGGCGCGCCCGCGTCCGCCGCGAACTCGCGCGCCGCCGCCTCGCCGCCCTTGTTGGCGAGCACGACGACCGTGTTGCTGGCGACGTCGACGTACCAGCCGGGCAGGTTGGGTGTCGCCGCGTCGGAGTTCTGGTCGAGCGTCCGCTTGACCGTGTCGAGGTCGGTGGCGCTCCGCGTGACGATCTTCGGCTCGGCGCCCGCGGCCCGGACACGCTCGGCCAGCGCCGGATCGGTCACCGCGACCGTCAGGCTGGTGGCGTCAGCGCTGAGCCAGGCACCCGCCCAGGCGTCGGCGGCGCCGCGCTTGAGGTCGGCGATGGTACGAGTCGCCGCCCGCTCGCTCGTCAGCCGCGTGCGCGCCTGGTCCTGCGTGATGCCGAGGTCGCGCTGGAGCGCCGAGAGGAGCTCGGGCTCCGGGCCGCCGGGCGCAGGGCCTCTCGTGGTCGCCACCGCCGGGATCGTCACCGCGGCCGCGGCTCCCGCTGTGGCCACCACTAGCCCTATGGTCATCGCCCGTCTGCGGTCCATCCGCAACACCTCCCACTAGCCGCACTGAAACCGGCAAATCGGGGTACGGCGGAGAGCTAGACGCGGATGAATGGGGCGGCGGTGGTGGATCTCACAGAGAAAGCTGAGTGAGTAGTGAACTGATCACTCAGTGCGGCGGCGTAGCCAGGTGAGGAACGAGATCCATTGCCCGGCCGAGAAGATCAGCCGCGGCCCTTCCGGATCCTTCCCGTCCCGGACCACAACCCCGCCGTTGCCGTGTGCAACTTCCACACACGCATTTGTGTCGCAGCGGGCACTCCTGTGCCATTGAAGTCTCTCGGTGTCTGCCATCACCGACTCCACTCTGTGCAGGGGCATCCTTACGATACGTAGTCGCCTCGCCGAAAGGAAGAGGCGGCACCGCCGGCGCAACGCGCCCGTGGTGCCGCCTCGGTCAGAGCTCAGTCGAACAGGAAGTCGCCGTCGTGCACGCCGCCGACGAAGGCATCCCACTCAGCCCTGGTGAAGAGCAACGTCGGCCCGTCCGGACGCTTCGAGTCACGGATTGCGATGTCGTGGCCGACCGCGGCCACCTCGACACACGTGTTGCTGTCGCATCGCCCGCTCTTTCGCCAGACAAGCGCGGCGGTCTGCTCCATTCGTTTCTCCTCGGATAGGTAACAGTGTGTTTTTGCCCTCGGCCACGGGGCCTCGCGACACTGTGCGTATCGAGGATTACCGGGCCGAAGCTTAATCAGCCGCTGGTATATCGGTCGGGCTCGGGCATCATCTGATCCGCCCGAGCCGCTATTAATTGCGCTGAAGCCGACTCGCCAAGCGACTCTTGCCAGAGGTGCTCGAAGTAGCCTCGATGGCGCATGAGCGCCTCTCCGGCGTGCACGACCTCGTCGAGAAGGAGGCTTTCGCGGTAGAGCACCGCGTTTTCCTCATCGCCGAAGTCGAAGATGAGAAACGGACCGAGCATCGCGACGAGGGCACCCTTGGCAAACGGCACGACCCGCACGTGCACGTTGGGCCGGCGCATGATGACCAGCAGGTGGCGGAGCTGCTCGGCCATCACCTCGACGCCGCCCACCGGGCGATGCAGCACCGACTCGTCGAAGATGAAGTAGATGTCGGGCGGATCGGTGCGCCCGAGCAACTGCTCTCCGCGCCGCAGCCGGGTCTCCAACCGCGCCTCGCGGACGAGCGGAGACAGCTCGGGCCTCCAGAAATCGAGGACCGCCTGTGCGTACGCCCGGGTCTGGAACGAACCGTTGACGACGGTGGGCTGGAAAATGCGAATCGCCGTCGCCTCGGTCTCGAACTGGAGGAGCTGAAGCATCGGCGGCGTCAGGTGCTCGCGGTAGCGCGGCTCGTCCCACCAACCCCGCTGGCGCGACGAACGGGACGCCCGCACCAGCTCGTCGATCAGATCGTCGTCATCGACGCCGAACAACTCCAGTAACGCGAGTAGATCCGTCTTCGAGACGGTGACGTCACCCTTTTCGATGCGGTTGACCTTGCTGAGAGACCAGTCGAGCTCATCCGCGACGTGCTGTTGGGTGAAACCTCTCGCCTCGCGTGCCGCGCGCAACGCGAGGCGTACACGGCGGCGTGCGACCGCGGGCGGCTCGGGCGAAGTCATGATCCAACCAACGAGGTGGAGCAAACCTGCCATGTGGCAGATTGCCGTTCCGCCACACGACACGATGCAGGACGTTACACGTGTCGCTGGGGACACGCCAGGGCGACACAGACTTGCGAGAGACGACTTGCGGAACGGCTAGCGATCAGTGCCGCCAGTATGAGCGGGGCACGCCGAGATCGCCATGCCGTCATGTGCGACAGGGCGTGTAGGAAATGCCGGGTCTCAGACCTCGACCACGGTGGGGACGATCATGGGGCGGCGGCGGTATGCCTCGTTGACCCAGCGGCCGACCGTGCGGCGCACGATCTGCTGCAGCTGGTGTGGATCGGTGACGCCGTCGAGCGCGGCCCGGTCGAGCGCCTCGGTGATCAGCGGGATGACCGCGTTGAACGCGGCCGGATCCTCCGAGAAGCCCTTGGCGGACACCGTCGGGCCGCCCACCACCTTGCCGGTGACCGAGTCGACCACCACGGTCGCGGCGATGAAGCCACCGTCGCCGAGGATCCGCCGCTCGGTGAGGAGCGACTCGCCCACGTCGCCGACGGCGAGCCCGTCGACGTACACATAGCGGCTCTTGACGTGGCCGACCAGCCGCGCCCGCCCGTCGACGAGGTCGACCACGTCGCCGTCTTCGCACAGGACCACGCGGTCGGCGGCGACACCGGACTCGATGCCGAGGCGGGCGTGCGCGCGCAGGTGGCGCCACTCCCCGTGTACGGGCATGAGGTTGCTCGGCCGCACGACGTTGAGCAGGTAGAGCAGCTCGCCCGCGGGTGAGTGGCCGGAGACGTGCACCTTTGCCACGTCTTTGTGGATCACCGTGGCGCCGGCCCGGGAAAGCTGGTTGATCACCCGGTAGACCGAGGTCTCGTTGCCCGGCACGAGCGAGCTGGCCAGCACCACAGTGTCTCCGGGTGCGACGGTGATGTGCCGGTGGTCGCCGATCGCCATGCGGCCCAGCGCGCTCATCGGCTCACCCTGCGAACCGGTCGACATCAGCACGATCTGGTCCGGCGGCAGCGCGGTGGCCTCCTCCAGGCCGACCACCAGGCCGCCGGGGATGCGCAGCAGTCCGAGGTCGCGGGCGATCCCCATGTTGCGGACCATGGAGCGGCCGATGAACGCGACCTTCCGGTCGTACTCGTACGCCGAGTCGAGCACCTGCTGCACGCGGTGGACGTGCGAGGCGAAGCTGGCCACGATGATCCGGCCGGTCGCCTTGGCGAAGATCGAGTCGAGCACCGGCCCGATGTCGCGCTCCGGTGTGACGAAGCCGGGGATCTCCGCGTTGGTCGAGTCGGAGAGCAGCAGGTCGACGCCCTCGGCGCCGAGCCGCGCGAACCCGGCCAGGTCGGTGATCCGCCCGTCGAGCGGCAGCTGGTCCATCTTGAAGTCGCCGGTGTGCAGCACGAGCCCGGCCGGGGTGCGGATGGCGACGGCGAGCGCGTCCGGGATCGAGTGGTTGACCGCGAAGAACTCGCACTCGAACGGCCCGAGCGGCTCACGCCGCCCCTCGCGCACGGTCAGCGTGTACGGCTCGATGCGGCGCTCGGCCAGCTTTGCCTCGACGAGCGCGAGCGTGAACTGCGACCCGACCAGCGGGATGTCCGGCTTGTGCGCGAGCAGGTAGGGCACGGCGCCGATGTGGTCTTCGTGACCGTGGGTGAGCACGATCGCCTGCACGTCGTCGAGCCGGTCGAGGATCGGCGTGAAGTCGGGCAGGATCAGGTCGACGCCCGGCTGCTCCACGTCGGGAAAGAGCACGCCGCAGTCGACGATGAGCAGCTTTCCGCCGTACTCGAACACGGTCATGTTGCGACCGATGGCGCCGAGGCCACCCAGCGGGATAACACGCAGGCCGCCCTCGGGCAGCGGTGGGGGCAACTCCAGCTCGAGGTGCGCGCCGGTCATAGAGGAAGCCCCGCGGCCTCGCAGTCTTCGCGAAGCTGGGCTATCTCCGCGTCGGTCGCGTCGACCAGCGGCGAGCGCACCGGCCCGGCGGGCAGGCCCTTCGCGGCCATCGCGGCTTTGACCAGGATCGTGCCCGGGCTACGGAAGATGCCCGTGAAGATCGGCAGCAGCCGCTGGTGGAGGGCGAGTGCGGCGGCCACGTCACCGCGCTCGTAGGCCCGGATCATCTCCTGCGCCCCGGGGCCGCTGACGTGGGTCGACGTGCCAATCAGACCGACGCCCCCGACGGCGAGCAGCGGCAGCGTGGCGGCGTCCTCCCCCGAGTAGTACGCCAGGTCGGTGCGCTTGAGAACCCACGACGTCGCGGTGAGATCGCCCTTGGCGTCCTTGACGCCGACGACCCGCGGGTGCTCGGCGAGCCGGACCATCGTCTCCGTCTCGACCGGGATGCCGGCGCGCACGGGGATGTCGTAGACGAGGATGGGCAGGCCGGTCGCGTCGGCCACCGCGGTGAAGTGGCGGAGCAGGCCCGACTGCGGCGGCCTGTTGTAGTACGGCGTGACGACCAGCAGGCCGTGCGCGCCCGCCTTCTCCGCGGCGGTCGCCAGCTCGATCGTGTGCGACGTGTCGTTGGTGCCCACGCCGGCGACCACCTTGGCCCGGTCGCCGACGGCCTCTACCACCGCCCGGATGAGCTGCTCTTTCTCCCCGTTGGAGGTGGTGGGCGACTCGCCGGTGGTGCCATTGATCACCAGCGCGTCGTTGGCCTGCTCGTCCACCAGGTAGGTGGCGAGCCGGGCCGCTCCCTCAACGTCGAGCGAGCCGTCGGCGCGGAACGGGCTCACCATCGCGGTGAGCAACCGCCCGAAGGGTCGGTGGTCGTGCGTCATGCTTGACAACCTAGCGGACCCGCGCTGACCGGCCGAAGTGGTTAGGACACCTGCGCATAGGGGCTCGCCGCGACCTCAGTGCCGTCGGGCAGCGTCGAGATCGTGAAGTCGCCGAAAACGTTGGGCGCGACGCCCTGGAGCTGCCGCAGGCACTCCACGGCAAGCTCGCGGATCTCGACGTCGGCCGTCTCGGTGGCGCGCATCGCGATGAAGTGGCGCCACGCCCGGTAGTTACCGGTGACCACGATGCGCGTCTCGGTGGCGTTGGGCAGGACCGCGCGGGCCGCCTGGCGTGCCTGCTTGCGGCGGAGCGTGCCATTTTCCACGTCGGCGAACCTGCGCTCCAGCCCCTCGAGCAGCTCGTTGTAGGCGCGGAGGCTCGCGTCGGTCGCCTCCAGGAAGAGCTTGTGCAGCTCGGGGTCGTCGGCGATCACGTCGGGCTCGACCATCGCGGCCTCGCGCTCCGGCACATAGCGCTGGGAGAGCTGGGAGTACGAGAAGTGGCGGTGACGGATCAGCTCGTGCGTGAACGAGCGGGACACCCCGGTGAAGTAGAACGTGACCGAACCGTGCTCGAGCACCGACAGGTGACCCACCTCGAGGATGTGAGCGAGGTAGCCCTCGTTGGTGGCGGTGGCGGGGTTGGGCTTCTTCCACGACTGGTAGCAGGCGCGGCCGGCGAACTCGGCGAGCGCCTGACCCCCGTCGGCGTCGGTGGACCACGGCACGTCGTCCGGCGCCTCGAAGTGGGTCCAAGCGATGAGTTTGACCTGGGGCGGGATTACTTCCGGCATGCCCGGAGCGTAGACCACCCCACCGACAACATCAGCACCGCGGCTTGCCGTGACATCATCGTGGTGTCATAGTGATGTCATGGACCTGGCGCCCTACTTGGAGACCCTGCGGCGAGACCTCGCCGCCACCGCCGCACCCGGCGGGCCCGACGTGGCCCGAGCGGCCGACCTGCTCACCGGCGCGCTCGACGCGTCCGTGCGGCTGTGCCTCCTGGAGGTGCTCTCCGACGCGGCGGACGAGATCACCGCGAGGCTCCCGGCGGCCACCGTCGAGGTGCGCCTGCGCGGCGGCCAGGCCGATTTCGTCGTGACGCCGACTGACGTCGCACCGACGCCGTCCATGACACCACCCGAGCCGTCCGGTGACGTCGCGCGGATCACGCTGCGCCTGCCCGAGTCCCTCAAGGACACGGCCGAGCGCGCCGCGGCCGCGGAGGGCGTCTCGGTCAACACCTGGCTGGTCCGCGCCGTGCAGGCCGCGGCGCAGGTCGCCCCGTCCACACCACCCGTCCGTGGCACCACCGGCCGCCGGGTCACCGGTTTCGGCCGGGCCTGAGAGGAGCTGTCATGCCAGAGTTTCCCTGCCCCGAGCCCATCACCACCGTCGTGCGCATCCCCGGCGGCGTGCTGGAGATCACCGCCGAGGAGCGCGCCACCGCGCTCGTCGACGTGCGGCCGGCCGACGATCGCCCCGCCTCGTACGAGGCCGTCGAGCGCACGAAGGTCGAGATGCGCGGCGACACGCTGACCGTGGCCGCGCCCGAGGGCGGCTGGCTGTCCCGCCGCGGCGGTGCGCTGCTGGTCACCATCCGCGTGCCGCAGGACGGCCGGCTGGTCGTCAAGTTCGCCTCGACGCGCGTCGACTGCCACGGCCGCTTCGCCGCACTCGACGCCGACGGCGCCTCCGGCGGCCTGTCCATCGAGCACGTCACCGGCGACGCCAAGGTGAAGATCGCCAGCGGCGACGTCGCCGCCGGCCGGATCGACGGCGAGTTCGAGATCGGCGGCGCCTCCGGCGACGTCAGCGCACACTACGTCGGCGGCGCGGTCGACGCCCGCCTGGCCAGCGGAAACGTCAGCATCGGCGCGGCCCGCGCCAGCGTGAAGGCCCGCACCGCGTCCGGCCGGGTGGCGATCGGCGCGGCCGAGCGCGGCACCGTCAAGGTGCGCACGGCCAGCGGCGACGTCGCAGTGGGCGTGCGCAGCGGCACCGGCGTCTGGCTCGACCTCAGCACGATGTCCGGCCGCACCACCAACGACCTCGACATGACCGGCGGCGGCGAGTCCGGCCACGACCTCAACGTCGAGGTCCGCACGGCCAGCGGCGACATCGCGATCCTCCGCGTCCCCGCCGAAGCCGCCGCGGCCTGAGCTCGCATCTTTGGCATATTTCGTAGGTCCGTCGTGGTCACCCGCCGCCGCTCCCGCCGAGACCGGTCGGGCCTAGACGATCAATTCCAAGACACTTCGAGCTACCGCGATGTCCGCCGTGGTCCAGACCGCTGCTCCCGCGGCCTCACCCTTCGCGGTTGGTCGCGCTTACCCCGTCTTGGCCTCCGGCCCGGGCCGCGCTCCGGACCCGTCCGCCGTCGGACCGGCGCCTCCCATCCTTTTGGGAGAAGCGGCCCAACACCCGAGCGCCGTCATGATCGTTAGCCCGAATCCCGTGCTAACTCCGGCCTGTCACACGGGATTTGGGTTGACGATCACGCGACACCTACCGTGGCTTGGGCGAGGACGCGCGTCCGCCGCCCGCGCCACAAGGGCAAAGGACCTAGACGTAGAACCAGGTGAAGGGGGCCCAGGGGAGGTTACGCAGGATGCTGAAGCCGAGCCATGCCGCGAGGAAGATGCCGATCATCGGGGGCGTGATGCGCAGGGACGGCAATGTCTTGCCGAACACGCGCTTGCCCACCCACGCCACGTAGACGTACACGAGGAAGGGCACCGCGAAGATGAACAGGGCGTGGTGGCGGGCGGCGGCCGGCAGGTCGCCGTGAATCATGTACCAGAACGCGCGGGTGCCGCCGCACCCCGGGCAGTCGAGGCCCGTGGTGAGCTTGAGGAGGCAGGTCGGGGGCGCGTCGGCGGTCGACTCGGTCGGGTTGGCGATCGTGACGTAGCCGGTGGCGGCCGCCAGGCAGCCCAGCACCGCGACCGGGGCCAGCCAGCCCGGTGCCCTCGCGACCAGCCGGGTGAACCGGCCGGGCGGCGGGGGCACGAAGTAGGGCGGCGGCGGGGCGGCGGTGGGATCGGCCACGCTGGTCACCCGCTCACCGTACACCGGGGGCGCTCCTCAGCTTCAGGTCTCCACCCTCGGGCGGGGACACCTCCGGCAGGCCCAACCACTCGGCCAGCCGCCGCAGCTCGACGGCCAGCGCCTCGGCGGTCTCCTCCTTGTCGGCGCCCGGCTCGAGCCAGGCGGCCGGCACGCGGAGCACGCCGGCCTTGCGGTCGGCCTTGAGGTCGACCCGCGCGGTGAACCTGTCGCCTTGCAGGAACGGCAGCACATAGTAGCCGTGGACGCGCTTGTGCGCCGGCGTGTAGATCTCGATCCGGTAGCTGAAGTCGAACAGGCGCTCGGTGCGGGCCCGCTCCCAGATCAGCGGGTCGAACGGGCTGACCAGCGTGTCGCCGCGCACCCACCGCGGCAGCTTGGCGTCGGCGTGCAGGTAGGCCGGCTGGCGCCAGCCGCGGACCTCGACCGGGAGCAGCACGCCGGCCTCGACGAGCTCGGGGATCGCGGCCCGGGCGCCGGCGACCGGCAGGCGGAAGTAGTCGCGCAGCTCGAACTCGGCGGCCACGCCGAGCGAGCGGGCGGCCACCGACACCAGCTCGCGGTAGGCCTCGGCGGGTGTCGGCGTGGGCGCGGCCAGCACCTCGGCGGGCAGGACCCGCTCGGGCAGGTCGTAGACCCGGGCGAAGCTGCCATTGCGCCTCGCCGCGGCCACCTCGCCGGCCCAGAAGAGGAACTCGAGCGCGCGCTTGACGGACGACCAATTCCACCCCCAGTTGCCCTTTTCGCGGGGGCTCTCGTGCTCGATCTCGGCGGCGGTCAGCGGGCCGTTTACCCGCACCTCGTCGCGCACCCAGTCGACGAGCTTCGGCTCCTCCTCGACGATGCGCCGCACGCCGCCCCACGCGTGTGCGCCGGCCATGCGCCACCGCAGCGCCGGGTGCAACGACACCGGGATCAGCGACGCCTCGTGTCCCCAGTACTCGAAAAGCTCGGGCGGCCGCCCGTAGGCCGCGCGGTCGAGCAGCGCCGTGGGGTACGGCCCGAGCCGGCTATACATCGGCAGGTAGTGGGCGCGCTGCAACACGTTGACCGAGTCGATCTGGAGCAGCGCGGTGCGCGACAGCACCCGGCGCAGGTGGCGCATCGTCACCGCCCCCGCCGGCACGGGGTCGGCGAAACCCTGGGCGGCCAGCGCGATGCGGCGGGCCTGCGCGATCGACAGAGACTCTGGGGCGACCATCGGGTCGAACGCTAACCGACGGGTACGACACTCCCCTCCAGCACGAGCGACGTGAGCCGCTCGGACGGGTCCAGGCCCAGCTCGTCGGCGAGCAGGTGCCGGTACACGTCCAGCTGGTGAGCGGCCTCCACCCGGTTGCCCTCCGCGATGTGCGCCCGGATCAGCGCGCCGTACGCCGACTCGCGCAGCGGCTCCGCGGCGATCGCCCGGTAGGCCACGTCGATCGCGGCGGCGTACCGGCCGGTGGCGGTGAGCCGCTCGCTCAGCGCCTCGAGGGCGTGGATGCGCAGCTGCCGGTGGCGTTCCCGCTCGAGGTGCAGCCAGTCCTCCTCCCAGCCGGGCAGGATGTCGTCGGTGAACGCGTCCGGCGAGGCCGGCACCGCGCCCGTGTCCAGCAGCTCCCGGGCCAGCGCGGTGCTCTCCGCCAGGTCCACCCGCAGCCCGGCGCCCAGCCGCAGCTCCTCCCGGTCGGTGCGCACCACGTCGGCCGGGATCTGCCGCACCCGCCACAGGGCGGTACGCAGCATGGCCCGCGCCTGTGCCTGCGGCACCCACCCCCACAGCTGCCCCGCGACCCTGTCCCGCCGCTGCGCGCCCCCGGCGACGGCGAGATATGCGAGCAGCCGGCGGGCGTTCGTGGCCAGCGACACCGGCCGCCCGCCCACCAGCAGTTGGAACGCACCGATCACGTGCAGCCTCGGCGCCAGGTCCCCCGCGGTCATTCCTCCCCCTAGCGATTGAGTTCCTCGGTCAGCGCGAACACCCGCTGCACCAGACCGTCCCATTTGGACCTGTCCACGGCGGCGAACCCGATCCGGCGCAGCTCCAGCGCCACCCGCGGCCGGGTCTTGGACACGTCGAGCGGCTTGGAGTGCGTCACCAGCAGCCGGTGCCCCCAACCGGCGTGCGTGCCGTCCAGCGTGTGCGCCACGAGGTCGTCCCACGTCGGTACCCGGCCGAACTCCTCCAGCTGGAACTCGTGCACGCTGTCCACCCCGAACACCCTCGGCCCCGTCGGCAGGAACTTGGTGGCGCCGTCGGCGGCCGTGGCGGCGGGCCGTACCAGGCGGAAGAGGTTGACCCGGGCGGCGCCCTCCGCGAACCTGTCGCGGAACACCTTCTGGTCGGCCGCGCTGAGCAGCGTGCTGAACACCTGGCTGAACGGCGTCTTCACGTTGATCGGCAGGTACGCCTTGCCGAACTGCTCGTAGTCGTCGCCGCTGCGGGCCGGCGTGTCCGGCGGCGGGAAGCGGTACGGCAGCTCGCCCGCCCACAGGTAGCTGGCGAGCAGGATCAGCAGCCCTTCGAGGTCGTCGGAGAACGGCGCGGCCCGCTTGGCGGCGCGCACCGCGGCGAGCGCCTTGTACAGCGCCTCGGTGCGCAGCCCCATCCGGGCCGACGAGCCGCCGCTGAGCGCCACCCCGGCGCCCTTGCCCTCGGTCGCCCTGATGCGCTCCACGAGAGTGGCCACCTTGGACAGGCGGATCGTCAGCGTCGCCTGCGGCGCGGCCCAGACCGAGCAGTTCGTGAAGCGGCCACCGACGGGCAGCTTGACGATCGGCAGCGTGCCGGTCGAGGCGAGCGTGAACGGCCGGGCCGATCCGCCGACCCCGGCCACGGTGGTGGGGGTGGCGCCGTCGCAGCCCGCCGCCAGCTCGCCCGCGAAGAGGCCGATCCGCCGGAGCGTCTCGCGCAGCTCGGTCCGCCCCGCGTCGGTCACCTCGAACGGCCTGGTGTTGATCTCGAACCGGGGACCGTCGAGCTTGACGATGAACCCGTCGGTCGTGTGCGAATGCGTCGACAGCGTGGCGCCCTGCGCGGGCATCGCCACGCCTCCGGGCAGCAGGGCCGCCAGCACGCCGTAGTGCACGTCGAACTCGAACCCAATGGTCGGCTTGCGAAACAGCGCCCTGACGAACTCGCCCGGCGCGAACTGCAGGAACGCCTCGTCGACGAGGTCGTACTCGAAACCGTCGGCCTCGAACTCGTCGACCTCGAACTCGCCGGTCTCGAAGGCCTCCCGCGTGGGTGCCGCCGCCCCGGCGAGACCGCGGGCCAGCTCCTCGGGCGTGACGTCGATCTGGAAGTGCATCGCGTCCGGCGACGTGCGCCAGCCGCCGGCCCAGAAGAAGACCCGGTGACCGTCGACGGTGCGGATCCCGTGCACGGCCGCGATCTGCTCCGGCGTGAAGTCGGTGTCGGCCCGCCCCGCTGCCACGTCGGCCCGGCGCGCGGCCAGGTCGGCGCCGGGCGAGAAGCGGGCCGGCCCCGGCTTGCCGCGCCGGTGCGGGTTGTGCGCGGCGTCGACGTCGACGGCGATCCCGTACGCGTGCAGCGAGCGCCGCGTCGTCCCGTGGATGACCCGGTCGTTGAAGCCGCCCACCCGCGCGGCTGGGTACCCGGTGGACTCCAGCGCCCGCGCGAGCGCCCGCACCGCGTCCGCGATCCGCTGGTTGACCTCGGTGTGGGTGCGGAACACCGGGATGACGACCATCCGGTCCTTCCGGCCCGCGTCGGCGGCCCAGGCGTCCCGGAGGCGTTGCGTGCTCATGCGCTGCCGCACGCCGGGCAGGGCGGCGGGGGCCGTGCCGGGCAGGGCGCTCCCCCGCGCCAGCAGCGGGCGGACCAGGCGGTCGCGGATCTTGGTCCACTCGGCGGCGAGGTCGCGCTCGTCCGGCCGGATCGGGCGCCCGCCCAGCTCCGGGTGCCGGGCGAAGAACACCTTGTTGGTGAGCGCCTTCTCGTCGCGCTCGCCGGCGGCCAGCGCGACCAGCACGGCCGCGGACGCCATGCCGCCGCGAACCAGGTCGCCGAAGCCCTCGTCCTCGAACTCCGGCTCGAACTCTTCGTCCTCCTCGGCGAGGAAGGGTTCGTCGAGCGCGAAGTCGAACGGTGAGACCAACCCGTCCATCATGGCGTCCTGCCGCGGCCGTTCGACGCCGCCGCGACCGGCGTGGGAGCCGGGCCGGGCACCGGGATCCGCAGCGGCTGGGCGCTCAGCGCCCCGGCCACGTTGCCGATCGGCCGGTCCTTCACCCGGTCGCCGGTGGCCGACTGCCAGAGGTCGATGACGCGGTTGACGTCCCGCAGGAGCTGGGCGTTCGAACCGTCGGCGAGCGGCACGAAGAGCGCCTCCGCCTCCTCGCCCGTGTCGAACGCGCCGAGCTCGATCGCCCGCAGCAGCCCGGACATCAGGTCGGCCAGCTCGAACAGCTCCCGCGACCGCGCGGCCGGCGTCATGCCCACCCGCTGCGCGACCTTCGCGAGCCGGTCGGCCGCGTTGGTGGCGTCCGACTTGAGGTCCACCACGATCGGGCTGTTGGACTCCAGCGTCAGGTGGAACCAGCTCATCGTCGACACGTGCACGAACTCCTCGCGGGCGAGCTGCCCACCCCGGCGCCGCATGTTCAGCATGTCCTTGATGGCGTTGGCGAGGAACGCGACGTACTCGCGGTCGGTGGCGTTGGGGCCGGTCTCGTTGCGCGCGTTCTCGATGCCCAGCCAGATCTGGCGCAGCAGCTCCGTCCACTTCTCCCGGAAGCCCGAGTTGACGCCGCTGCCGATGTCCGCCTTCCAGGCCTGCTCGCCGCCGCTCGCGATGCCCGTGGCGGCCGTCCACCGCGGGGGTACCGGGTGGGGCAGGTCCATGCCGAACATCCGCCACATCGTGTTGCGCCGGTTGACCCGGTCGTCCGGGCGCACGTCGCTCACCACGCCGCTGATCGAGAAGAGCGGCGGGTCGCGGAAGAACAGCTCCTCGGTGGCGCGCACCCACCGCAGGCCGTCGCCGGAGAGCGTGTCCAGCGTCTCGCCGACGACCAGGCGGCGGAGCACCTCGGCGAACACCTCGAAGACCCCGGTGGACTCGATGATGTACGCGTAGATCAGGTGGTCCCACACGAGCCCGACGTCGGTGATCACGAACAGCTTGTTGTCGAAGACGTCCGGGTTGTTCGCCACGATGCCGGAGGGCGCGATCTCCTGGTCGCCGGTCACCGCCGCCTTGGGCAGGTTGAGCGTCTCGATGATGTCGAACGTGAGGTCGCCCAGAAACGGCTCCAGCCGGCTCGGCTTGCCGAAGGCGGGAACCGTGCGGGCACCGTCCCACGCCTCGTCCAGCCACCGGCTGAGCTGGAGCGGGTGGACGAGGAAGACGTCGTTGCGCTGCCGCCCGGCGTCGGTGAGAAGGCGGGCGAGGTTCCTGAACATGCTCTGTCTCCAATCGATCCGTCAGGCCGGCAGCCGCACGAGGCGAGGGCCCAGGCGGATCGGCGCGCCGGCGCCGTTGAGCAACTCGATGCGGACGATGTCGCGCCCCTTGGTCCGGTCGAGCGTGACGGTGCGCTCGGTGTTCTGACCGCCCGACCCGGAACCCGACCCGTGGCGCACGTCGACACCGCCGCCGTCGTCGTAGTCGTCGTCGTCGTCGAAGGGCAGCAGCTCGGGCGATGTGTCTCCGGCCGCCTGCACGGACACGGTCACGACACCGTCGGGTACCCCGAAGATCCGGATCCGCTCGCTGGAGCCGGACTTCTCGCGCTGCGCCCGCACGGTGAGGCGGGCCGCGTTGAGCGTGTCCACACGCCCGACGAGCAGGCTGAGTACCTGGTAGTTGAGGACCGTGCGGGACTGGTCGACCGAGGCGCTCCGCTCGCCCGGGTCGCGGCCATCGGTGCTGGGACCGCCGCCGCCGAAGCCGCCGCGGCGCTGCGCGGCCTGGAGCTCGGCGGTGTTCTGCGCCACCGCGGCGGCGACGTCCTTGAGCGCTGTGACGATCTCCTGCAGGTTCTGCTCGGGCTGCGTGGTGGTGTTGCTGGTGCCGGTACGCGCGGCGGGCATGGTTTCGCCTCCTCGATGTGCGGGTCAGGCCGCCCGAGCCGCGGGCTCGGGAGCGAGTCGGGCCAGCCAGCCCTGCAGGGCCCGGCGGTGGCCGGTGGCATTGGCCGGGTCGGCCGCGGGGCGCGTCGAGAGCCACGCCAGTATGGAGAGGGGCTCGCGGCGCGCCAGATACTGCGATGTCAAAAGCGAGTCACCGGCCTGCCGGGCCAGCGCGGCGAGCGCATCCGGCGCGACCCGGCGCGGGTCGGCGAGCGCGTGGAGGGGCCGCCCGCCGAAGGCGGCCATCGGGCTGCGCGTGCACACGTCGACGATGTCGCCGAGCGCGGCGGCGCTGAGCCGGGCCAGGCCGCCGACCTCGCCACCCCGCTCCGGCGGGTGCCGCCGCGCCCAGGCCGCCGCCAGCACGTCCCACGGGCCGGGTCCGAACCAACCGCGGCACAGCGCCGCGTTGAACATCACCCGGAGCCAGGGCACGGGGTGCGGGTCGCCCGGGATCAGCCGGTACACAGTGGACGTGTCGCCGTCGACGACGTTGGCCAGCGCGGGCAGCGGCGCCCAACCGGCCTGGGCGAAGGCGTGCGTGTCCGCGGCCACCTCGCTGGCCCACCCGCGCCACATCTCGGCCAGCTCGCGGGAGCGCGGGGCGAGTACCGCGGAGAGCGCGTCGCCGAGCTCGGCGGTCCAGCCGGTGAGGTGGGCGACCTCGTGGCCGGTCTCGTGCAGCAGCGCGGTCGGGTGGCTGAGGTTGTGCCGGGTGAGCTTGACCGCCGCGACCGGCGACATGCTCGTCTGGTCCCACAGCCGCACGCCGGCGCGCAGGATCGCCGCGCCGAGCCCCTTGTCGACGAAGACCACCGCGGGCGGCGCCGCGATGCCCAGCTGCCGCAGGATCATGTCGAGGCTGTCCCCCGCGATCATGTCGAGGCCGCGCAGGATCGCCGCGAGGGCCGGGTTGGTACGCGACGCGACCGCGTCCCCGTAGAAGTCGAGGATGGTCTCCACCTGCAGGTACCGGCGGCGCAGCCGCAGCACCCGCTCGCGTACCGCGTCGAGCGGCTGGCCGGCCGCGAGCGCGCCGGCGGCCGAGGTGGCCTCCATGCGGAGCTCGGCGACGCTGGCGGCGAGCCGGTCCCGCACCCGCAGCCGCAGGTACTCCTCCAGGCTCGCCCACGCGGCCGGCGACGCGATCGAGTCCAGGTCGGCGAGCGCGTCCGAGGCGAAACGCCAGTGGGCGATCTCGTCGGCGAGCTGGTCCCGCGCGGGGTCGCGAAGATCAGTCACGGCGCTGGCCCGGGCGGATGGTCACCGTGGGCGTGCCGGGCGCGCCGTCGCGGAGGGTCGCCACATCCGGGTACGGAAACGCGAACGTCACCGTGATACCGGGCGCCGGATCGCGGGCCGCCTCGCCGAGTGCGGCGCCCGCCGCGGGCAGCTCCTTCGAGAGCGCGGTGAGCATCGCCTCCGCGAGCGCCTCCGCGATGGCCTGCCGCCGTTCGGCCGGCACCGGCGTTGGCGTGTTGAGCGCGCGCAGCTTGCCGAGCCGCTGGGCCAGCGCCTGGCGGGCGGCGGGGCCGAGCAGCCGCCGCACCGTCGAGATCACCTGGGCGTGCGCCCGCTTGTCCAGCTGGGCCGCGATCGCGTGCGCCGCCCGCTCGCCGATCCGCAGGTGTACCCGGAGCACGGGCTGGGCGGCCGAGGTGTCCCAGAGCAGGGCCAGCCGCCGCACCTTGCGGCGCAGGCCGCCGACGCGGAAGAACCGCTGCCCGGGACGCGGGCCACGGTGCCTGAAGGTACCGGGAGACGGGCGGCCGAGGCCGGGTGGCAGTTGGAGCAGGGCGGCCGCCTCCGGGGTGAGATCGCCGAGCTCGTCGTCGGCCTCTTCGGCCAGCAGGTGGCCGGCGTGCGTGCCCGGCATCGCCTCGTAGAGCCGCACGTCGACCTCGGCGGGCCACGCGGTCACGCCCGCGTCGAGCAGGCGGTCCTCCAGCGTCTCGCCACCGTCGTACACGATCGCGCGGGCCGCCGGACGGCTCAGCGTCACCGGGCACGGCCGGCTGTACACGCGGTAGCGGTAGCGCGGGCGGGCCGTACGCGGCATCATGATCCACCCGGCGCCCTCGACGCCCGACTCGCCCGTGTCCAGGTCCGCGCGGAGCAGGCGGCTGGGCAGGTAGCGGGCGGCCGCCTCGGCGAACGCGTCCTGCGTCTCGGCGCCGACCCGCACGTCGTCCGCGAGCGACTCCTCGGGGAGGGTGAGCACCTGGCGTACCGTCTCCTCGATCGCCGACACGAGCGCCTCGGTGCCGAGCGTGGCCGGGTCCTCGCGCTCCAGCTTGAGCAGCCGCATGCCGGCGTCGGCGATGTGCGGGGCGAGCGACCGCGCGGCGTCCCGCCCGACGAACGGCGTGATGAACGTCGCCAGCGGCGCCGCCAGCAGCTTCTTGATCCGGTCCCGCCCGATGATCCCGATCGCGGCACGGACCAGCGGCATCGCGGCCATCACCGCGGGGATGAAGTTCTCGATCGGCGCGACCGGGGCCTCACCAGGCGGCGCGTCGGCCAGCTCCGCGGCGAGCCGCGCGCGGGCGTCGTCGAGCTCGCCGAGCGGGTCCTCGCCCGACGCGACGGCCGCGTCCTCGGCCTGGGCGAACAGGTGCTCGACCGCCGCGTCGTTGGGCGCGGTCATCGCCTCCGCGTACTGGCGGTCGAACTCCTCGGCCAGCTCGGTCGCGGTGACCACGCCGCCGGACAGCTTCGCGGCCAGCGCCTGGGCCGGACCCCGCACTGCCGGCGGCAGCAGGTTGAGTGCCTTGTTGACCACGCGCTTGACCAGGGGCGCGACGAGCTTCTTGAGGATGCCGGTGATCTGGCCCAGTCCAGTGATCTTGCCGAGCGCGGCGATCCCGGTACGGGCGACCGAGGTGGCCACCTTCTTGACCGCCTTGAAGCCCTTCTTGACCTTGTCGATCAGCCCGCCGAAGAACTGTTCGACGGCCGGGCTCGCGGTTGCCGGGAGGTACCCGGCCGCGGCCATGTCGATCTCGGCCTCGGTGATCGACTCCGGCGTACGCCCCTCGAACGTGCTCTCCAGGTGCTCCAGGAGCTGCCGCGCGTCCTCGGTCACCCGGGACGCCCAGCCCTGCACCGTGGCGACGCCGTCCGCCTCGGTCGCCCACGGCGACGACAGGTGCAGCGCGGCCGCCTCGTCGACGAGCGCCTGCACCGCGTCCTCGAACGCCTCGTCCTGGAGCTCGCCGATCAGCAGCTCCATCGGCTCGGCGCTCTCGTAGCCGCGGTAGCCGCCCCGCTCGGAGAGAGCGTCGGCGAACGGCGACACGAGTCCCGGCGCCGCCGGCTCGGAGTAGAGCGCGGCGGGTGCGGCCGGTTCGGTGACGAGTCCACCGCCGAGGAACGGCGACAGCACGGGCGCGTCCATGGCGACCTCCAGAGAAGACTGCCGCCACGCTAGGCCGGGGCCCGTGTTCCGGACCGTTACGTCGGCGTCTCCGGTCCGTCTCCGCTTGCGTTCTCCCGCGGCAGGGCGGCCAGCCAGGACGCGAGCTGCTCGGTCGCGGCGGAGACGGTGTGCTGCACGGCCGTGCCGTCCACGTCGCCGGACGCGAGCATTCGAACCTTGAGGTCGTGGTCGTCGATCCAGGCCCGGACGACGACGACGCACCAGGGTGGTGGGGCCACGAATCCAAGATTGGACACTCGCCGTCTACGCGAACATCTCCTCTCCGTATCCGGACGGTCGACGCTTAGTACACACGTTCGATAGAATGGCGCGCGTGGAGCCGCTGGAGAGCGCTTTGTGGTATGCGTCCAGCGGCGTGCCCGTCCTCCCCCTGCACACGGGCCTGGGCGGCGGCCGCTGCTCCTGCCGGCGGCCACACTGCGACCGGCCGGGCAAGCACCCGCGGTGGCACCCCCGCCTGATCACCGCCGGCCTCCACGAGGCCAGCACCGACCCCGACCAGGTGCGCCGCTGGTGGTCCGCCTGGCCGGAGGCAAACGTGGGGCTGCGCACCGGCATCGCCGTCGACGTGTGCGATGTGGACACTCCGGCCGGCCTCCACCTGCTCCGCGACCTCATCGGCGACCTGGCCGAGACCCCGCTGGTGCAGACCGGCTCCGGCGGGCTCCACCTCTACTTCGCCGCGAGCGGCGCGCCCAACCGCGTGCGCCTGCTGCCCGGCGTCGACTGGCGGGGCGAGGGCGGCTACGTGGTGGCGCCGCCGTCCGTGCACGGCAACGGCACGCGCTACCGCTGGATCAGCCACGGCCCGGCGCCACCCTGCCCGCCCGAGCTGCTGCGCCTGGTGATCCCGCCCCCGCCACCACCGCCGCCGGTGGTGCGCCACCCGGGGCGATACGCGGCCGCCGCGCTCGACAACGAGGTCACCCGCGTGCGCTTCGCGCCGGTCGGCGAGCGCAACAACACGCTCTACCGCGCCGCCCGCAGCCTCGGCCGGCTGGCCGCCGCCGGGCTCCTCGACCCGTACGACGTGGTGAGCGCGCTGACCCCGGCCGCGCTCGCCGCCGGCCTGGGCGCAGCCGAAACGGCCCGCACCATCCGTTCGGGCCTGACCGCGGGCCGGACTCGCCGGGTGGCCTGACCGCCGCGCGCCGGTTCCACCTCCGTAGGCTGGTCACTCATGGCCACGGGGTACGTCCGGCCGGCCCGTCCCGAGGACGCCGGCGAGATCGCACGCATCCAGCTCACGACGTGGCGGACCGCATACCGCAAGGTGCTGCCGGCCCGCGCGCTCGACCGCCTCGACGAGGCGTGGATCGCCGACCAGTGGCGCGCCGCGGTCGAGGCCCCGCCCAGCGAGCGACACCGGGTGCTCGTCGCGTTCGAGCAGGCGGAGACCACCTACCTGGTCGGCTTCGCCGCCTCGGGCCCGGCCGACGAGCAGGCCCTCGCCCCCGACGAGCCGCCGCTGGGGGAGGACGTCGCCGCCTTCACCGACCTGCTGGTCGAGCCGCGCTGGGGCCGCCGCGGCCACGGCAGCCGCCTGCTCGCCGCGAGCGTCGACCTCTGGCGCGAAGACGGCCTGGCCACGGCGGTCGCCTGGGTCTACGACGGCGACCCGGCCACCCGCAAGTTTCTCGGCTCCGCCGGCTGGGAGCCCGACGGCGCCACCCGCGCCCTGGACGTCGACGACCAGCTCATCCCCCAACACCGCCTGCACACAAGCCTTTAGGGAGCACCGCTGGCAGCCAGACCGCGTGCCGGCAAGATCCTCACAAAATCCCTGATTTTGCGGTAACCAACCGCGGTGGAGGCCGCAAAATCAGGGATTTTGCGGTAACCGAGCCCAGACACGGACGCGGGCACATGAAGAATCAGCCCTTCTCCGCCCCTTCCGTGGCGCCGCGCACGAAGTAGCGCTGGAAGATCACGAAGATGATCGCCACCGGGATCGTGGCGAGCAGGGCGGCGCCAAGCTTGAGCGGATACTGCGTGCCGGTGCCGAGCGAGCCGCTCACAAGGTCGGCCAGTCCGCGCGGCAGCGTGAAGAGGTCGGGGTTCTGCACGGCGACGAGGGTGTGCGGAAACTCGTTCCACGAGCCTTGGAACGACAGGATCGTCAGCGTGATCAGCGCGGGCCTCGCCATCGGCAGCACCACCGACCAGTACGTGCGGAAGACGCTTGCCCCGTCCATGCGGGCGGCCTCCTCCATGCTGGCCGGCACCGACTCGAAGAACTGCTTCATGATGAACACGCCGGCCGCGTCCACGATGATCGGCAGGATCAGCGCCGTGTAGCTGTCGTAGATGCCGAGCTGGTTGAGCACGAGAAACTTCGGGATCAGCAGCACCACGCCGGGCACCGCCATCACCGCGATGATGCCCGCGAAGATGGCGCGCCGGCCGCCGAAGCGGAGGCGGGCCAGCGCATACCCGGCGAGCGAGTCGAAGAACACCCGGCCGGCCGTGATGACGACGGTCACCAGCAGCGAGTTGCCCAGCCAGAGCGGGAAGTTCGTGCCCTCGAAGATGCGCTCGAAGCCGGCGAACGACACCGGGTTGGGCACCGGCGAGAGCGGGTTGTCCGCCGCGTCCGGCTCGGTCTTGAAGGAGTTGGCCAGCTGGATCACGAACGGGTACAGGAAGACGAGCGCGAAGAAGATCAGGATGCTGTACCCGACGAACGTGTTGACGAGACCGCGCGGCTTCATGACTTGCGCTCCCTCAGGATCCACCGCTGCAGCAGCGTCATCGCCACGATGATCAGGAACAGGACGAACGAGATCGCGGCCCCCCTCCCGTACTCGAAGTCCTTGAAGGCCGTGCGGTAGGACAGGAAGGCAGGTGTGAGCGTGGTCTTCGCCGGGTTGCCCTGGCTCATGACGTAGATCTGGTCGAAGACCTGCCACGTGCCGATCAGGCCGAGCGTGAGCACGAGAAACATGGTGGGGCGCAGCATCGGGAGCGTGACGTAGCGCAACCGCTGCCAGCGGTTGGCGCCGTCGATCAGGCTGGCCTCCTCCACCTGCTGGGGCACGTTCTGGAGGGCGGCGAGAAACATCAGCATGAACGTGCCGGACGTGGTCCACACGACGAGCGCGATGATCGCGCACATCGCCACGCTCGGCCCGGAGAGCCAGTCCCACCAGGTCAGGCCGAGTACGCCGTGGTCGGCGAGGGCGCCGGGCGGGCTGTCGACGCCCACGGTGTCGAGCAGCACGTGGATGAGGCCGCGCGAGTCGTTGAACCACACCGGCCCGTCGATCCCCACGGCGGCGAGCAGCGCGTTGACCGCGCCGGAGTTGGCGAAGATGAAGAGGAACACCACGCTGATCGCCACCGAGCTGGTGACCGACGGGAAGTAGAACGCGGTGCGGAAGAAACCCTTGCCCTTGAGCATCCGCTGGTTGACGACGAGCGCGAGGCCGAGTGCCAGCGCGGTCTGCACCGGCACGACGAGCGCCACGTAGTACAGGTTGTTGCGGATGCTCGTCATGAAGTCCTGGCGGGGCAGGCCGTCCTCGGTGATCAGCGACGTGTAGTTGTCGCCGCCGACGAAGGGCACACCGGACCGAAACGGGCTACCCTGCCCGTTCCAGCCGGTGAGGCTCACCCACAGCGCCATCAGGATGGGCAGCAGCAGGAACACGCCCAGGATCAGCACCACGGGAGCGACGAAAAGCCACCCCGCCAGGGTCTCGCCGCGCGTTCTCATCGCCCAAGCGCCGACTCGGTGTTCTTCTGCACGCGGGCCAGCAGTGCCTTGGGGTCACCGTTCGCGAGGCCTTGGATGCCGGTGTCGAAGTCGGCGAGGACGCTGTCCATCTTGGGCGCGTTGACCGGACCCTGCGCGTAGGCGGCGCCGTCGATGAACGCCTTGTCGGCCGGGTACTGCTGGGTGAACTGGGCGCCGGCCGACTGGCGCGACGGCATCACGCCGAACGCCTTGGCGAACGTCATCTGCTGCTCGGCCGTGGTCATCGCCTCGACGAACTTGACCGCCGCGTCCTTGTTCTTGCTCTTGGCCGCGATGCCCCAGCAGTTGGTGAACGAGAGCGTGCCCTGGCCCTTTGGACCTGCCGGCAGCGGGTGCACGGTGTACTTCACGTTCGGGAAGTCCGCCTGCAGCGCACCCTTGATCCAGTTGCCCTCGATGGTCATCGCCGCCTTGCCCTTGCCGAACGCCTCACCCGCCCAACCGGCGTCGAGCGCCTTGGGATACTCGGCGTACTTGTTCTTGAGCAGACCCTGCACGTACTGGAGTGCCTGGAGGTTTTCCGGCGAGTCCGCGGTGGCCGTCTTGCCGTCCGCGCTGGTGATCCAACCGCCCGCCTGCACCATGAACGCGCCGACGCGGTCGCGCGTGTCGCCGAGCGCCAGCGGCACCGTGCCACTCCCCTTGATCTTCTGGGAGACCGACGTGAGCTGGTCCCAGGTGGTGGGGATGTCCGCGTCGTTCAGGCCGGCCTTGCTCCACAGGCCGGTGTTGACCACCAGGGCCAGCGTCGAGAAGTCCTTGGGCGCGCAGTAGAGCTTGCCGTCGTAGGTGAACGTGGTGCGCAGGCTCTCGTAGAAGTCGTCCGGGTTACTGATCTTGTCGCCGTAGGGCTCCAGCGCGCCAACGCTCGCGTAGTCGGCGAAGCGGCCGGCGTCCACATAGAACACGTCCGGCGGGCTGTCGCCGGCGAACGCCTGCCCCAGCTGCTGCGTCAGGTCCTGGGCGGGCGTGACGGTCGCGGTGTTGCCGGACGAGCCGGCCCATTTCGCGGCCGCCTCCTGGACGGCGGTGGTCTCGGCCTGGCCGGACGAGCCGATGAGGATCTGCAGCGACACCGGCCCGGACTGCTGCTGGGAGGAGTCCGAGGAGTCGTCGTCGAAGCCGCTGCCGCACGCGGCACCGGCCAGCAGCACGCCGGCCGCGACCGCGGCCAGGACTGTCCTATGTAGCATTTCGGTCTCCTTCAGGCTGACTGGCGGATCACGAGGGAGGGTTCGAGGAGCACGGGACGCGGCGCGGTGCCCCCGTCGAGCACGCCGGCGAGAAGGTCGACACAGCGGGCGGCCGCCTCGGCGAGCGGCTGCGCGACGCTGGTGAGCCCGAGCACGCGCGCGACCGGCGTGTCGTCGAAGCCGGCGATCGCGACGCCCGGAGACGCCACGGTGTAGGCCCCGACGGCCAGCGAGTCGCTCGCGCACACGAGCGCCGTAGGTGGGTCCGATATGGACAGCAGGTCGCGGGCGGCCGCCTCGCCCTCGACGACACCGTCCACAGTGGCGCGGTCGAGGTCGGCGTGGTCCGGCCCGGCGGTGTTCGCCCAGCCGGAGCGGCGCTCGTCGCCGACGCCGGACCCCGCCGGCCAGCCGATGAAGCCGATCCGCCGGTGCCCCGCCTCGCGCAGGTGGCGGGTGGCGGCGGCGGTGCCGGCCGCGTTGTCGACGTCGACCCACGGATGGCTGTCGGGCGCGCCCCACGGGCGGCCGAACGTCACGAACGGCACGCCGCGCTCGGCCAGCCAGGACGTGCGCACGTCGCCGTGGTGGGTGCTGGTGAGCACGAAGCCGTCCAGCTCGTACCTGGCGAGCAGGTCGTCGTAGGTGGCGATCTCGGCTCGGTCGTCGGCGGCGGCGTAGAGCAGGATGCGGTATCCCGCCGGGGCGGCCGCCTCGGTCAGCCCGTGCAGGAAGCGGTCGAGGACCGAGCCGTTGATCCCGTCGCGGGTGGGCTCGATCCGCACGGCCAGCAGGCGGGACCGGCCGGTGCGCATCAGCCGGGCGGCCTGGTTGGCCCGGTAGCCGAGGGCGGCGATCGCCTCACGCACCCGCTCCCGGGTCTCTTCACGGACCAGGTGCGGGGTGTTGAGCACATTGGACACCGTCTGCCGCGACACGTTGGCGTGCGCGGCAACCGTGGCGATCGTCACCTTATCGGCCATTCGTACCTTCTATCCTCTTGAACGTTCAAAGCGAGGTGGGGCATGATTGGATCGTTCAAGTTTCTGGGTTGTTTCGCACTTTGCTCTGCGCGAGCCGATCTGTCAAGACTGTCCTCAGGAGGTAGTCGCCCGTGCCGGACCGCAAGCTGCAGCCGCTGCTACACGACCTCGTCACCACGACGGCGGCGCCGACCACGGCGCTCAGCGGGGCCGGTGGGCAGATCAGCGGGGCCGGCGTCCAAGGGGTCTTCCACGCCGACGCCCGCGTGCTCGCCGAGGCGAGGCTGCTTGTCGACGGGCGGGAGCCGCAGCCGATCGGCTACACGGCGGCGGGCCCCGACACCGCCCGGTTCGTGTCGGTCGTGCGGTGGCTCGGCACCCGGATCGCCGACCCCACCGTCCGGATCGACAGGGTCCGCCGCATGACGCCGGGCGGGATGGTCGAGGAGATCACCGTGACCTCGACCGCCGACGTGCCCGTCCGCGCCACCGTCACCCTCGATCTGGCCTGCGACCTCGCGCCGATGGACGTGGTCAAGTCGGGTGGCTCGACCGAGCGGCTCACCCCCGCCGAGCCGCTCGTGTGGCGGGGCGGCGGCATCACCGTGACGGTGACCGGCGTCCCCCCGGCCGGCTGGCACGTCGACCTGCCGACGCGTGGGAGCGTGACGCTGCGCTGGGAGGTGCGGATCGACGACCCGCGCGCGACCGTCTCGGCGCCCACCGGCCCGGTCGAGTGGTCCCGCCCCGAGGTCACGGCCGGCGACCACCGGCTGGTCCGCCTGCTCGACCGTTCCCTTGACGACCTGGCGTCGCTGCGGCTGGCCGACGGCGACGACACATACCTGGGCGCCGGCGTGCCGTGGTTTCTGACGCTCTTCGGCCGCGACAGCATCTGGGCCGCCCGCATGCTGCTCCCGCTCGGCACCGAGCTTGCCGCCGGCACGCTGCGGGTCCTCGCCCGGCGCCAGGGCACGCGCGACGACTTCCGCTCCGGCGAGGCGCCCGGCAAGATCATGCACGAGCTGCGCCGGCAGGACACCACCCACGGGTCCGAGCTGATCGAGCTGCCCGCGGCGTACTACGGGACCGTCGACGCCACCCCCCTCTGGGTGAGCCTGCTGCACGACGCCTGGCGGTGGGGCATGCCGCCCGAGGAGGTGGCCGCCCTCATCCCGCACGTCGAGGCGGCGCTGGCGTGGCTGGGCACCCACACCGGCTTCGTGCGGTACGTCGACGAGAGCGGCCGCGGCCTCGCCAACCAGGGCTGGAAGGACTCCGGCGACGCGGTCCGCTTCCGCGACGGCCGCCAGGCGGAGCCGCCGATCGCGCTGGCCGAGGTGCAGGGCTACGCGTACCAGGCGGCCCTGCACGGCGCCGCGCTGCTGGACGCGTTCGGCCGCCCCGGCGGCGACCGCTGGCGCGACTACGCGGGCGCGCTGGCCGAGCGCTTCCGGGCCCGATACTGGGTCGACGGTCCACAGGGGACGTACCCGGCGCTGGCCCTCGACCGCGACGGCCGCCCGGTCGACGCGCTGACCAGCAACATCGGCCACCTGCTCGGCACCGGCCTGCTGACGCCGAAGGAGTCGACCGCCGTCGCCGAGGCGCTCGCCTCCCCCGCCCTCTCCGGCGGCTTCGGACTGCGCACGATGTCCACACAGGACGCCGGGTTCAGCCCGCTCTCGTACCACTGCGGCTCGATCTGGGCACACGACACGGCGATCGTGCTGGCCGGCCTCGCCCGCGAAGGCTTCGGCCCGGCGGCCGCCAAGCTCGCCGACGGCCTGCTGACCGCCGGCGAGGCCTTCGACTACCGCCTGCCCGAGCTCTACGGCGGCGACGACCGCGCCGACTTCGCCCGCCCGATGCCCTACCCCGCCGCCTGCCGCCCCCAGGCCTGGTCCGCCGCGGCCGCTGTGGTGGTGCTGCACGCCGCACTGGGCATCTACCCCGACGTCCCGGCCGGCCGCGTCACCCTCCGCCCGTCCCTCCCGCTCGGCGCCGTGCGCGCGGCCGGTCTCCGCATCGCCGGCACGCCGGTCGAAGCGTCCGTGGACGCGTCCGGCCACGCGCGGCTGACCGGCCTCCCCGCGGCCCTGACGATCGCTGTCTGACGGCCGCACCCGCCGCCCTTCACAACCGTCCAGCCTTCGGGAGAGTCGGCTCGGCATCCGGGAAGCGCCATGATCGTTAGCCCGGATCCCGCGCGACACGCCGGGCACGACGCGGGATCCGGGCTAACGATCATCGAAAGGGCACCGGGCTCCCCACCCCGTCGCGCCCCGAGGGTTGAAAGGGGTGACCGCGACCAGCGGCGGATGGGTGAGGCCGCGGGAGCAACGGCATCGACCACCGCGGACATCGCGGTAGCTCGATATCAGAAAGCTCAGGTGTCGAGCAGCGGGGCCAGGCCGACGGTGAGGCCGGGGCGCTGGAGGACCTGGCGGATGGCGAGGAGGACGCCGGGCATGAAGGAGGCCCGGTCGTACGAGTCGTGGCGGATCGTGAGCGTCTCGCCCGTGGTGCCGAAGAGGACCTCCTGGTGGGCGACCAGGCCGGCGGCGCGCACCGAGTGGACGCGCACGCCTTCGAGGTCGGCGCCGCGGGCACCGGCGACCTCGTCCTTGGTGGCGTCGGGCATGGCGGCCAGTCCGGCGGCGGCGCGGGCCTCGGCCACGACGCGGGCGGTGTGGGTGGCGGTGCCGCTCGGCGCGTCGACCTTGGCCGGGTGGTGCTGCTCGATGATCTCGACCGACTGGAAGTAGCGGGCGGCCCGCGCGGCGAACTCCATCATCAGCACCGCGCCGACGCCGAAGTTGGGCGCGATGACCACGCCGACCTCGGGCTTGTGCTGGAGCCAGGTGCGCACGCGCTCGAGGCGCTGGGTGGTGAAGCCGCTGGTGCCCACCACGCAGTTGATCCCCTGGTCGATGCACCAGTGCAGGTGGTCCATCACCACGTCGGGGTTGGTGAAGTCGACGACGACCTCCGCGCCCGCGTCCGAGGCGTTGAACAGCCAGTCACCCTGGTCGATCATCGCGACCAGCTCCAGGTCGTCGGCGGCGTCGACGGCCTTGCACACCTCCACGCCCATGCGCCCACGGGCGCCGAGCACGCCGACACGGATGGGTTCGCGCTCATCGCTCACGGGGAAGAACTTAACCCACCGAGCGACCACTCACGCGAAGAAGGCCGCCAGCTTGGCGTCGCGCGCCGCGAGTTCGGCCGCCTCGGTCGGGTAGGGCACGTGGCCGGCGCTGAGCACCCACAGCCGCTTGGGGCCGGCGAGCGCGTGGTAGACCGCGAACTGCCCGACCGGCGGAACGGCCGGGTCGCGCGCCGCCACCGACACGAACACGGGTATCCGGATGTGGGTCGCGGCTGTCGCGGCGTCGAAGTAGCCGAGCACGTCGCGTACCTCCGGCCGGCGCGCCACCAGCCGCCGAACCGCCTCGCCGCTGCCCGTGCACGGCTCGCGCAGGCGCAGCGGGTGGTGGCCGAAGCTCGGCAGGTAGAAGTGGGCGCGGTGGAAGCGGTCGTCCCACGGCAGCGCGAGCGCGCCGATGCCGCCGCCGAAGCTGCCGCCGTTGTAGTCGAGCCGCTCGATGCCCGGAAAGCGCTCCAGCAGCACCGAGGCGGACCGCCAGATGTCGGCGGCGCAGAAGCGGTGCACGTACGTCTCGCGCGAGTCGATGCCGTGCAACACGTGCTCGGCCGTCACGGCCGGGATCGTGGGCGAAAGGCTGCGCGGCAGCCCGGGCGCGCACGGGAAGATCTTGGCCGACTCGGGTGCGGGCGCGTACTCGTCCGGACCGTCCGGGCGGCCCTGGTAGCCGTGGCTCACCACCATGCCGCGACTCACCTCGGCGCCGCGCGGGTAGGTGAGCCAGGCGAACGCCCGCTCGCCGGTGGCTGAGTCGAAGGTCAGCTCCTCGACCCGCCGGCCGAGCCGGTCGTCGTCGTATCGTCGGTGGATCCGCCAGGACAGCGGCGGCTTGGACAGTTCCTCGCGCGTGGCACGCCAGAACGCCCCGAAATCAGCGGGCTCCGGCGGCGGTGCGGGAGGCTCGGGGAGGGACCCGGCGCTCATGGCCCATCATCGTGCCGCCCGCACGCATCGACGCTCAAGGCCCTGATAGATAGACCACGATCAGGGCACCAAAAAGGCCCTATACCGGGCCAATCACCGCCAGCGAGGTGGGTCGCGTCAGCAGATCGGTGGCCAGCGCGTTCACCTGGTCGAGCGTCACCGCGTCGACGCGGGCCAGCAGCTCGTCGACCGAGAGCACGCCGCCGTAGAGCAGCTCGCCCTTCGCCAGGCGGCTCATCCGCGAGCCGGTGTCTTCGAGGCCCAGCACGTACGACCCCTTGGACATGCCCTTGCCGCGGGCCAGCTCCGCCTCGGTGAAGCCCTTCGCCGCCACCGTGGCCAGCTCGGCCCGGGTCAGCTCCAGCACCTCGTCGACCTTGCCCGGCGCGCAGCCGGCGTAGACCGCGAAGAGGCCGGTGTCGGCGTACTGGCTGGAGTAGGAGTAGACCGAGTACGCGAGGCCGCGCTTTTCCCGGATCTCCTGGAAGAGGCGGCTGGACATGCCGCCGCCGAGCACGTTGTTGAGCACGCCGAGCGCGAAGCGCCGCTCGTCGAGCCGCCCGATGCCCGGGCAGCCGAGCACGATGTGCGCCTGCTCGGTGTCCTTACCGCGTACCACCGTGTCGGGTGCCTGTGTGGGCACGGCGCTGGTGGGTCGCAGCGGCGCCGGCGTGCCCCCACCGGCCAGGTCGAGGTTTCGCCGCACCAGCTCGACCACGACGTCGTGGTCGAGGTTGCCGGCCGCGGCGACCACAATGGACGGTGCGAGGTAGCGCTCGTGGTAGAAGCCCTCGATCTGCGCCCGCGCCATCGGTGCGATGGTGTCCTGCGTGCCGGAGATGAGCCGGCCCAGCGGGTGGGTGCCGTAGACGGCCTCGGCGAAGACGTCGTGCACCTCGTCGCCGGGCTCGTCGTCGTGCATCGCGATCTCTTCGAGGATCACGCCGCGCTCGGTCTCCACGTCGGCCGGATCGAGCACCGAGTGGGAGACGAGGTCGCACATCACGTCGATGGCGAGCGGCAGGTCCTCGTCGAGGACCCGCGCGTAGTAGCAGGTGTACTCCTTGGTGGTGAACGCGTTGGTCTCGCCGCCCACCGCCTCGATCTGGGCCGAGATGTCCAGCGCGCTGCGCCGCTCGGTGCCCTTGAAGAGCAGGTGCTCCAGGAAGTGCGAGACGCCGGCCTGCTCGGGTGCCTCGTCGCGGGAGCCGATGCCCACCCAAACGCCGAACGAGACGCTCCGCATCGACGGGATCGCCTCGGTGAGCACCCTAAGGCCCGAGGGCAGCACGGTACGCCGTACCGTACTGCCCCCGTCCCTGTTGTCCAGCGTCATCAACGGCGGTGCCGGCGGCGGCGCGGGCCGCCCTCGCTGTCACCCTCGCTGCCCTCGCGCTCGCCGCGGCTCGGGCCACGGTCGCCACCGTCGCGGTCACCGCGGTCGCGCGGGCCGCGGTCGCCCCGGTCACGGGCCGGCGGGCGGTCGCCACCGGCCGCGTCGGCCGGGGCCTCCTCCTCGCCCTCGGCGCGCACCTTGTCGAGGTAGATCTTGCCGCGCTGGTCGATGTCGGCGATCTGCACCTCGACCTTGTCGCCGACGTTGAGGAAGTCCTCGACCTTCTCGACCCGCTTGCCGTTGCCCACCTTGGAGATGTGCAGCAGGCCGTCGCGGCCGGGCAGCAGCGAGATGAACGCGCCGAACGCGGCCGTCTTCACCACCGTGCCGAGGAACTTGTCGCCCACCTTCGGCAGCGTGGGGTTGGCGATCGCGTTGATCCGCTCGACCGCGGCCTCGGCCGAGGGGCCGTTGGTCGCGCCGACGTAGATCGTGCCGTCGTCTTCGATCGAGATCTCGGCGCCGGTCTCGTCCTGGATCGCGTTGATCGTCTGGCCCTTCGGCCCGATGACCATGCCGATCTTGTCGATCGGGATCTTGACGGTGGTGACCCGCGGCGCGTACTCGGACATGGTGGCCGGCGCCTCGATGGCCTCCTGCATCACGTCGAGGATCGTCTGCCGCGCGTCGTGGGCCTGCTGCAGGGCGGCGGCCAGCACGTCGGACGGGATGCCGTCGAGCTTGGTGTCGAGCTGCAGCGCGGTCACGTACTCGCGGGTGCCGGCGACCTTGAAGTCCATGTCGCCGTACGCGTCTTCGGCGCCGAGGATGTCGGTGAGGCTGACGTACTGCGTCTTGCCCTCGACCTCGTCGGAGATGAGGCCCATCGCGATGCCCGCGACCGGCGCCTTCAGCGGCACGCCGGCCGACAGCAGCGACATGGTCGAGGCGCACACCGAGCCCATCGAGGTCGACCCGTTGGAGCCGAGGGCCTCGGAGACCTGGCGGATCGCGTACGGGAACTCCTCGCGGCTGGGCAGCACCGGGATCAGCGCCCGCTCGGCCAGCGCGCCGTGGCCGATCTCGCGCCGCTTGGGCGCGCCGACCCGGCCGGTCTCACCCGTCGAGTAGGGCGGGAAGTTGTAATTGTGCATGTAGCGCTTGTGCTTTTCCGGCGACAGGGTGTCGAGCTGCTGCTCCATGCGCAGCATGTTGAGCGTGGTGACGCCGAGGATCTGCGTCTCGCCCCGCTCGAACAGCGCCGAACCGTGCACCCGCGGCAGGACCTGGGTCTCGGCGGTCAGCGGCCGGATGTCGCGCGGGCCGCGGCCGTCGATGCGCACCTGGTCGCGCAGCACGCGCGTGCGCACCTCGGACTTGACCAGCGACCGGAACGCCGGAGAGATCTCCTTCTCGCGCCCCTCGAACTGCGGCGTCACGAGCTCGACGGCCTTGTCCTTGATGCGGTCGAGCGCCTCCTCGCGCTCGGCCTTGCCGGCGATCTTCAGCGCCTCGCTGACCTCGCCGCGCACGGCGGTGGCGACCGCCTCGAACGCGTCGTCCTGGTAGTCGAGGAAGACCGGGAACTCGGCGACTGGCTTGGCGGCGACGTCGGCCAGCGCGCTCTGCGCGCGGCACAGCTCGCGGATGGCCGGCTTGGCGGCCTCGAGGCCACCGGCCACGACCTCCTCGGTCGGCGCGGTGGCGCCGCCGGCGACCAGGGCCACGGTGTGCTCGGTGGCCTCGGCCTCGACCATCATGATCGCGACGTCGCCGTCGGGCAGGGCGCGGCCGGCGACCACCATGTCGAACGTGGCGCGGGCCAGCTCCTCGTGGGTCGGGAACGCCACCCACTGGCCGTCGATGTGTGCCATCCGGGTGGCACCGATCGGGCCGGAGAACGGCAGGCCGGAGATCTTGGTGGAGAGGGACGCGGCGTTGATCGCCACCACGTCGTACGGGTGGGCCGGGTCGAGCGCCAGGACGGTCTCGACGACCTGGACCTCGTTGCGCAGGCCCTTGACGAAGCTGGGGCGCAGCGGCCGGTCGATCAGGCGGCAGGTGAGGATCGCGTCTTCGCTCGGGCGCCCCTCGCGGCGGAAGAACGAGCCGGGGATGCGACCCGCGGCGTACATCCGCTCTTCGACGTCGACGGTCAGCGGGAAGAAGTCGAACCCCTCGCGGGGCTGCTTGCCCGCCGTGGTCGCGGAGAGGACGACGGTGTCGCCGAGCTGGGCGATCACCGAGCCGGCGGCCTGCTTGGCAAGCCGGCCGGTGGAGAACGTGATCTCCCGGGTGCCGAACGACCCGTTGTCGATCACTGCGGTGCTTTGCTGGGTGCCGAGGCTGTTGTGCTCGGTCATGTTCTGGATGCACTCCTATTCGGTCGTGGGGGCCACAACCTCGGGAGCTGCTCAGACGGGCCGGTCTTCGATCGAAGCGCCCGGGGGGCCGATACGCGGCAGCCCGGGGGCCACTACCGAGGACCGGTGCGTCGATCCGCTCCCGGACCCCCTCGTGTGGGTGGGGGGAGCGGCTCGCGCCACTCCCCCTCGGTGTTATCGCCGCAGGCCGAGTCGCTCGATGATCGCCCGGTAGCGGTTGATGTCCTTCTTCGCCATGTAGTTCAGGAGGCGGCGGCGGCGACCCACCAGGAGCAGCAGACCACGGCGGCTGTGGTGGTCGTGCTTGTGCACCTTGAGGTGCTCGGTGAGGTCGGCGATCCGCTTGGTGAGCACCGCGACCTGCACCTCGGGAGAACCTGTGTCTCCCTCGACGGTCGCGTACTCTTCCCTGATCTTGGCCTTGGCTTGCTGGTCGAGCGCCATTTTCTCCCTGTTTCTGTGGGCGTAGCAGTCCGGGCCCGCGGCGTCGTGCAGGCACACCGAACAGAACGTCGTAACACGACGTCTCGGTAACACTACCAGCCCGTGAGACGCTACCTGCTCAGCAGTGCCCGGGTCTGGGCCACGTCCTCCTTGATCTGGGCGATCAGGGGCTCGATGCCGTTGTACTTGACCTGGCCGCGCAGGTTGGCCACCAGCTCCAGGCCGAGACGCTCGCCGTAGAGGTCACCGTCGAAGTCGAGGATGTGCGCCTCGACCCGCCGATCTTCACCCGAAAACGTGGGGTTTGTCCCAACCGACGCCGCGGCCGGCAGGCGCTCACCGCCACGGATCACCCATCCGGCGTACACACCGTCGGCCGGCACCGCGGTGTAGGTGCCGGTGAGGAAGTTGGCCGTGGGGAAACCGAGCTGGCGGCCCCGCTGGTCACCGCGCACGATCACACCCTCCACCCGGTGCGGGCGGCCGAGCGCCTCGGCGGCCGCAGCCACGTCGCCGGCGGCCACGCAGGCCCGGATGTACGTCGAGGAGAACACCGTGTCGCCGCTCGACACCAGCGGCGAGTCTTCCACCACGAACCCCCACCGGCGCCCCAGGTCGCGCAGCAGCGCCACGTCGCCCGCAGCCTTGTGACCGAACCGGAAGTTGTCACCCACCACGACCACTGCCGCGTGCAGGTGCTCGACAAGCACGTCGTGGACGAACGCCTCCGGCGAGAGCCGCGAGAAGTCGAGCGTGAACGGCACCACGCAGAGCGCGTCGACACCTAGCTCGGCGATCAGCTCCGCCTTACGCCGCGGCTCGGTGAGCACGGCCGGGTGGGTGCCGGGGCGGACCACCTCGGACGGGTGCGGGTCGAAGGTGACCACGACCGCCTCGAGCCCGGCGTCGCGGGCCCGCTTCACCGCGTGACCGATGGTCGCCTGATGTCCCCTGTGGACACCGTCGAACACGCCGATGGTGACCACCGAACGCCCGAAACCGCTCGGCACCGCGTCGTACCCCCGCCACCTCTGCATGAGGCCCACTCTAGGCGCTCCGGTGCCGCGATCAGGGCGTGTGCGTTATCACTCGGTCTGTGGCACCCTCGGCGCGTGCCCGGACTGGAGGTGGCCGCGATCTCACTCGGCGCGGCGGTGGCGAAGGCCGCGTGCGGCATCTGGCTCGGCGACAGCAAGCTGGCCTCCGACGTCGGCGCGAGCGTCGTCGACCTGGCCGCCCAGCGGCTGACCAGCGCCCGCGAGCAGCGCCAGTTTCGCCGCGTCTGGGACCAGGCCGCCGAGCTGATCGCCGACCGGGTCGAACCGCTGGTCGAACGCGAGTTCCGCGGCGTGCCCGAACACGAGCGGATCGCCGCGGTCGACGCGGTGCGCGACACGTTCGAGGCCGCCGCGCTCACCGAGGACGACCTCTTCCGGCAGGACCTCGACGCCGGCTACCTCGACCGATACCTGCGCGGGCAGGATCCGGCCCGGGTGAGCCGGGCGGCGCTCTCGCCGGGCGCGGTCGCCCTCTACGACCTGGTCCTCCGGGAGTGCTGCGCCTACACGATCGAGGTGGCCCGCGGGCTGCCCGGCGCCACCGTGGCGGGCATCGCCGAGCTGCTCCGCCGCGAGCGCCAGATCGTCGACGACGTGGCGGCGGTGCTGGAGCGCCTGCCCGCCCGCCGGGGCGTCGCCGACTTCGAGCGCGACTACGGCCAGCTCGTCGCGAACCGTTTCGACCAGGTCGAGTTCTTCGGTGCCACGCTGACCGAATCCAGCCGGCGGTACCCGCTGTCGGTCGCGTACCTGAGCCTGACGATGACGGCCCGGCGCCCGGAGGGCGACGCCGGCGAGCCGGGCTCCCGGACCGTCCGGGTGGAGGAGGTACTGGCCCGCACCCGCCGCCTCTTCGTGCGCGGGCAGGCCGGCCTCGGCAAGACCACTCTGCTGCACTGGATCGCCGTGCAGGGCGCCCGCGGCTCGTTCGAGACACAGCTCGCCGGCTGGAACGACACGGTCCCGTTCTTCGTGCCGCTCCGCCGGTACGCGACCACCGACCTGCCCGGCCCCGAGGAGTTCATCCGCGAGGTCGGGCGGCACATCTCGGACGAGATGCCGCCGGCCTGGGTGCACGAGCAACTGCGCGGCGGGCGCGCCACCGTGCTGGTCGACGGCATCGACGAGCTGGCCGAGGAGCGGCGCGGTCCCGCCCGCCAGTGGCTCGCCGACCTGGTCGCGACGTTTCCGCACGCCCGGTACGTGGTGACGTCCCGCCCCGCGGCCGTGCCGCCGGAGTGGCTGGGCGCGGAGAGCTTCGAGGTCGCCGAGCTGGAGCCCATGGACCACGGCGACATCCCGATCTTCGTACACCGATGGCACGAGGCGGTCCGCAGCGGCTGCCGCACGGACGAGGAGCGCGCCGAGGTCACCGAGCTCGAAGAGCACCTGCTGGCCAGCCTCGACACCCATCGCCACCTGCGCCAGCTCGCCGGCTTTCCGCTGCTCTGCGCCCTCCTCTGCGCGCTGCACCGCGACCGCAGGGCGGATCTGCCGGGCAACCGGATGGAGCTCTACGACGTGGCGCTGCGGATGCTGCTGGAGCGTCGCGACGCCGAGCGCCGGATCGTGCCGCACCTCTCCCTGAGCCGCACCGAAAAGTCGCTGCTGCTCCAGGACCTGGCGTACTGGCTGATCCGCAACGAATGGTCGGACGCCGCGCGGGAGGCTGTCGTCGACCGGCTGGCCGGCCGGCTGCGCGCGATGCCGCAGGTGACGGCCGGCGCGGAGCCGGTTTTCCGGGTCCTGCTGGAACGCAGCGGCCTGCTCCGCGAGCCGGTGGACGGGCGGATCGACTTCGTGCACCGGACCTTCCAGGAGTACCTGGCCGCCAAGCAGGCCACCGACGACGGCGACATCGGTGTGCTGGTCTCGCACGCGCACCTGGCGCAGTGGCACGAGGTGGTGGTGATGGCCGCCGGACACGCCACGCCCCCGGCCCGCGCCGCGCTCCTCAAGGGCCTGATGAAGCGCGGCAACAAGTGGTTCGGCGACGCGGCCTGGCGCGACACGGTGCGGCTGGTGGCGCTCGCCTGCATGGAGACGTCGCCGGAACGGCCGCCGGAGATCGACGAAGAGATCCGGGCCACCGCGGGCGGCATGATCCCGCCCCGCGACCGGCAGGCCGCCGACGCCCTCGGCCAGGCCGGCGAGCTGGCCCTCGACCTGCTCGCCCGCGCACCGGTCGACGACGACTCCGCACAGTGGACGATCCGCGCACTCTCCATGGCCGGCAATCCCGCGGCCATGCCGCTCCTGGCCCGGTTCGGCGGGAGCCGCCGTTCCGCCACCAGAAGCGCGCTGGTCAGCGCCTGGGGCCAGTTCGACCCGGACGAGTACGCGCGGCTGGTGCTCCGCGAATCGGTGACCCTCCAGCTGAGCGACCCGCGCGTGTACCCCGCCGTCCGGCACCTCGAGCTACTCGAAGACCTGGACTACGACCCGGGCAGACGCGACCCGGGCAGCTTCGCGGTCGACCTCCGCGCGGTGCGGTCACTGCGCCGGCTCCAGCGCCTCCGGGTGCCGTCCACAAACGACCTGAGCCCGCTCGCCGGACTCCCGCTGAGGTTTCTCGAGCTGTGGCTGAGCACGTCCGGCTCGACACTCGACCTACGCCCGCTGCGCGAAATGCGCCACCTGCGCAAGCTCGACGTCGCCGGCGCGGTGACCGGATCGGAGTCGCTGAGCCACCTCACTGAGCTGCGCCATCTCTCGATCGACGCCACCGCCGTCGAAGGGCTCGCAGAGGCGAAGCGCCGGCCGCCGCTCATCGACCTCACGATGCGTGGACGCACGGACGCCGGGCTCCTACTGCTGCGGCCGTGGGCCGACACGCTCGTCACGTTGGCGCTGGCGCCGACGGTCCAGGATCTCGCCCCCCTCGCCAACCTGCACCGGGTCACCGACCTGACGCTCACGCCGTGGTTCGACGTGGATCTCACCCACGTGGCGGCGATGCCCTCGCTGACCTTGCTGAGCGTGCACTTCTTCGGCAGGTTCATCCGCGGCGGCCCAGACCTGACCCCGCTGGCCGGGTGCCCAGGGCTCTGCCAGCTCCGCATCGGCGGATACCGCGACATCGACCTCAGCCCGCTCGCCGGGCGGCTGGGGTTCGTGGTGTACGTGGAGGCCCCCACCCAGGTGCGCGGTGACGTCCGCGGCCTCGACATCCGTCGTCAGCGCGGACTCAGCCGATGAAGACGACCTCGGGGCGGGCGCGCCCCTCGCGTTCCCGCACGATAGCCAGCAGCCCGCCGTCGGGGGCGAAGACCGCGTAGGGCCCGTCGATCCCGGCCCGGTCCAGCGGCCCGCCGTGTGACAGGGTCCTCGCTTCGTCCACAGTGGCCTCCCGCGCCGCGAAGAAGCGCCGGGCCGCGGCCGCGAGCGGGAGGTTGACCACCTCGGGCGCGACCTTCTCCAGCTCTTCCAATGTGGACGCCTCGGCCAGGGTGAAGCCACCCACCGCCGTGCGGCGCAGCGCCGTGAGGTGGCCGCCGACGCCCAGGGCAGCACCGAGGTCGCGGGCGATGGCCCGCACGTACGTGCCGGACGAGCAGGCCACCTCGACGTCGACGTCGACCACCTCGGGCGACGGGCGCCGGATCGCGAGCAGGTCGAGCCGCGAGATCGTCACCGGGCGGGCGGCCAGCGTCACCTGCTCGCCCTCGCGCACCCGCTTGTACGCCCGCTTGCCGTCGATTTTGATGGCGCTCACCGCGCTCGGCACCTGCTCGATGTCGCCGGTCAGGGCGGCCAGGCCGTCCCGGATCGCGCCGTCGGTGACCGCGCCGGCGGATGTGGTGGCGACCACCTCGCCCTCGGCGTCGTCGGTGACCGTGGTCTGTCCGAGCCGGATGGTCGCCGTGTAGCTCTTGCCCGACCCGATCACGTAGGTCAGCAGCCGCGTCGCCTTGCCCACGCCGATGACCAGCACGCCGGTCGCCATCGGGTCGAGGGTGCCGCCGTGGCCCACGCGCCGGGTGCGGGCGAGCCGCCGCACGCGCGCCACCACGTCGTGCGACGTCATCCCGGCCGCCTTGTCGACGACCACCAGCCCATCCGTACTCACGGCCGCAAGCCTGCCAGATGACGGTCCTACCGCACCGCGCCGACCACGGCCCACGCGCCGGTACGCATCCGCAGCAGCAGGGTCACCAGGCGCAGCACGATGAAGAGCGACAGCCCCGCCCAGATGCCGCCCAGGCCGGCGTCCAGCGCGTACGCCAGCCACACCACCGGCAGAAAGCCGCCAAGTGCGGCCACGATCGTGGCGTTGCGCAGATACCTGGCGTCGCCGGCGCCGATGAGCACGCCGTCCAGGGCGTAGACGACGCCGGCCAGCGGCAGCAGAGCGACAAACCACGGCCACGCCACCATCGCCTGGTCGTGCACCGCCGGGTCGCCGGTGAACCAGTCCGGCACCACCCCGGCCCCCGCGCCGATCACCACCGCGAAGGCGGCGCCGGACACGCCGCCGATCAGCGCGATGCGCCGGCCCAGTTCGCGGGCTTCGCGGTCGTGACCGGCGCCGAGCGCGGCGCCGACCAGCGACTGGGCCGCGATGGCCACCGCGTCGAGGGCCAGCGCGCAGAAGAACCACAGCTGCACCGTGATCTGGTGGGCCGCCACCACCGCGGTGCCGAAGCGGGCGGCCACCGCGGTCGCGGAGAGGAAGCAGGCCTGAAAAGCCGAGCCGCGGATCAGCAGGTCGCGCCCGAGCACGAGCTGCTGGCCGATCACCGCGGGATGCGGGCGGAGCGAGACCCGCTCGGCGACGAGCGCCCGGGCGAAGAGCCCACCGGCGACCGTCTGGGCCGCCACGTTGGCGACGGCGGAGCCGGTCAGGCCCAGCCCCGCCGGATACACCAGGATGGGGCAGAGTGCCGCGGAGAGCACGTTGGCCCCGAGCACGTAGTAGAGCGGACGCCGGGTGTCCTGCACGCCGCGCATCCAGCCGTTGCCCGCCGCGGCGAGGAGGAGGCCGGGGGCGCCCAGCGCCGCGATCCGCAGCCATTGCGCGGCGGCGGCGGCCACGTCTGAGTCGCCACCGCCGAGAGTACGGGCGAGCGGGCCGGCCGCCACCTGGGCGGCCACCGCCAGGGCGAGCCCGACGCCGAAGGCCAGCCACGACGCCTGCACCCCCTCGGCCACCGCGGCGGCCCGCTCGCCGGCGCCGAAGCGGCGGGCGGAGCGGCCGGTCGTGCCGTACGCCATCACGGTGCCCAGCCACGCGGCCGCCGACATCACCGTGCCGCCGATCGCGAGCGCGGCCAGCGGGACGCTGCCCAGGTGACCCACGACCGCGGTGTCGACGAGCACGTAGAGCGGCTCGGCGGCCAGCACGATGAGCGCGGGCAGCGCGAGGGCGGCGATGCGGCGCGGGGAGTACGGGGTCATCGCCCGCCATCCTGACACCCGTCGCGTAATGACCGCAATCCCAGCCACTACTTACACGAAGAGCGAGCGGGGCTCCCCGTACTCCTTGATGTCGGACCTTGCCGACCTGATGAGCTCGCGCGACCGGCGCCAGCCGACGACCTGCTCGGCGTAGCGGACACCCTGGCCGCGGGCGACCACGGTCCAGGGCATGCCGAAGCCCACGCGAAGCACGGTGACGATCGGCAGCAGCAGGAGCAGCAGGAGCCACTCGGCCACGAAGACGGCGGCGACGAGGATGGCCGGCAGCACGACGATCGCGGCGACGACGGCGACCGCGATCAGGAAGCCGACGGGCTCGTCACCGCTGACCGGGAAGTCAGGGACACCGCCACCACCCACGGCGCCACCGCGGGGGCGCCATCGCCAAGGCAGCCATCGCCGGCCGACCCACCATCGCCGGCCGTCGGGTCCTTCGATCCACATGCCCTCGAATGGTGCCAAGGGCAATCAAGCGGGTGACTGTCTACTGGCGGGTGTCCATGGAGGTCTGCAGGGCGCGGCGAGCCTGCTCGCGCTCGTCTTCGGTGGTCTGCGGCTTGGGCTTGGCAGCCATGGGAACAGGGTCCTTCCAGGGCGTGCGACTCGAAGCGCGAGCCGTCACACGGGCGGTCATGCGGTGCGCCGGGACAGCCCTCCGGGATCGCCGGAACGGCAGTGGCGCGAGCCCGGGTCGGTCAGACCCTGGAGGCAACACCGGCCGCACGCAGTGCACGCACGAACCGGTACGCAACGCCAACCAAGTTAGCGTTAAGTCAGATGAACGCGCGCTAGGTTCCCGGCATACGGACGGGTAGCAGAAGGAGACGCAGCGTCGTCGCGGCGCTCACAGCTCGGCGCGGATGGACCCGATCACGTCGTCGACCGTGCCCCGCCCGGTGAAGCCGGCCGCCAGCCGGTGGCCCCCGCCACCCAGCGCCACCGCGACCCGGCTCACGTCGACCGCGCCCTTGCTCCGCATCGAGACCGCCCACTCGGCCGGGCCGACCTGCTTGACGACGCAGCTGACGTCGGCCTCCGCCGCGCACCGCACCGAGTCGATGAGCGCCTCCAGCACGTACGGCTTCTGTCCGTGGCGGGCGAGGTCGTCGAGCGTCGCGTACGTCCAGACGAGCCCCACCCCGCCGGCCGCCTCCGGCTCCAGCCTGGCGCGCTGCAGCACGTCGCCGTAGAGCCGCACCGCGCCGAACGGGCGGGTGTCGAAGATGCGGCGGGAGATCTCGCCCGGGCTGATGCCGGTGGCGATGAGCCGGGCGGCCATCTCGTGTACCGCCGGCGTGGTCATGTCGAACCTGAACGAGCCCGTGTCGGTCGCGAGCGCCACGTAGAGGCACTCGGCGATCTCCATGTCGAGCGGCACGCCGAGCCGCTCCAGGAGGCCCTCGGACACCACCGACGTGGCCGCGGCGCCCGGGTCGACGAGGTGGATGCCGCCGAAACGCGTGTTGGAGGCGTGGTGGTCGAGCACCACCGCCGCGCCCGCCGTGTCGAGCCGGTCGACGAGCGCGCCGAGGCGGGAGGCGCTCGCCGCGTCGAAGCAGAGGAAAAGATCAGGCGCCGGGTATGCGGCGTCGGACGGCACCAGCATGTCGATGCCGGGCAGCCACCGGAACGGCTCGGGCACCTCCGGCGGCCCGGTGTATCCGTCACCGTCGGCCCCCGCCGTCGCGCCGGGAAACGTCGCCCGCAGCTGCGTGATCCCCAGCCGGCGCAGCCCCAGCGCCACGCCGAGCATGCTGCCGAGCGCGTCGCCATCCGGGTTGACGTGGCAGACCAGCAGCACCGTGCCGCCCGGCGGCAGGCCGCGCACCGCGGCGACGGCGGCCTCCCAGTCGGCGGCGGTCGGCTCCGCGGCCGGCGCCTCGACCACGGCGGTCACGGCCGGTCCCGGGCGTCGTCTTCGTCGCCCTCGTCCTCGTCGGTCTCTTCCTCTTCGTCTTCCTTGTAGGGGTTGGCATCCCCCGCGTACTCCGCGCCGGCTGCCAGCCGCTGCACCTCGGTGTCGGCGGTGCGCGCCTGGGCGAGCAGGTCGTCGATGTGCTTGGCGTGATCCTGCACGACGTCGTGGACGAACGTGAGCGTCGGCGAGTGGCGCAGCCCGAGCGCCTTGCCGACCGTGCTGCGCACGAGCCCCTTGGCGCTGTCGAGGGCCGCGGCGGTGCCCGCCTGGGCCGCCGCGTCGCCGAGCACCGTGTAGAAGACCGTGGCGTCGCGCAGGTCGCCCGTGATCCGGGCGTCCGTAATGGTGATCATGCCGAGGCGGGGGTCCTTGATCTGGGTGCGCACCACCGAAGCCACAAGCTCTCGCACCCGCTCCGCGTGCCGGCGTACCTTGGCCGGGTCCGTCATCTCGCCACCTCCGGAAGCTCCACTTGCGCGCACCCGGCCAGGCGGCCGGAAACACCCGCCAACCCCTGCACACTACCCGTGTGAGCAGCTCAAAATCAGTCCTCGTCGCCGTGTAGCCGGCGCCTCACGGACAGCAGTTCGACCTCTGGACGGCCGGCCACGAGGCGCTCGCAGGAGTCGAGCACCTCGCCCACGTGCCGGGGCTCGGCGGCCACCACCGCCACCCCGATCTCCGCCCGCCCGTGCCGGTCGAGCGCGCCGACCTCGGCCACCGAAACCTCGAACTTTCGCAGCGCCGCGACGATCGGCCGCACGTACGAGCGCTTGGTCTTCAACGAACGTGAGTCCCCTGGCAGGAGCACGTCAAACACAGCTGTTCCCGTGTACACGCGGAGAGAACTTACTGTGCCGTGGCCCGTCCCGCGACAAGGATCGGCTCCGGCGTCTCGGGCAGGGGCGCGGCGCCGGCACCCATCGGCATCCGCGGGTGCCGGGGCAGCGTCGCCCCCGAGCTCCCACCCCGGCCCGGATACACGTACAGCCCGTTGACCGGGTCGGGCACCGCGTCGAGCGCGGCCCGCACGCCGGGGAGCGAGCGGAAGCGCAGCCACCCTTCCGCGTCCCGGAAGCCCACCTCGAAGACCAGACCCCAGGGCTGCTCCACCCACTCCCAGTCACGGGCCCCGTGGGTCACCGCCATCTCGAAGAGCGACTCTCCGATCTGGTCACGCCACCGATGGGCGGAGAACGCTCCGTGCCGGATCTCGATCGACCACCAATGCAGCTCCACGGCTACCCCCTCGGGGACGTTCCGCGTCCACGGTACGCCGCGGAGACGAAAGCGCCCCGCCAGCGCGATGCCGGCGGGGCGCTTCCTACGCGTTCGCTACGAGCGCGTCTTCTCCCGCATCTCGAACGTCTCGATGACGTCGTCGACCTGGATGTTGTTGTAGCCCTGCAGCGTCAGACCACACTCGAAGCCCTCGCGGACCTCGGTCGCGTCGTCCTTGAACCGCTTGAGCGAGCTGATCGTGAGGTTTTCCGCCACCACGACCCCGTCGCGGATGAGCCTCGCCTTGGCGTTGCGCCGGAGCAGGCCCGACCGGACGATACAACCCGCGATGTTGCCGACCTTGGACGACTTGAAGACCTCGCGGACCTCCGCCGAGCCGAGCTCGACCTCCTCGTACTCGGGCTTGAGCAGGCCCTTGAGCGCCGCCTCGATCTCCTCGATGGCCTGGTAGATGACCGTGTAGTACCGGATCTCCACGCCCTCGCGGTCGGCGATCTCGCGGACCTTGTTGGAGGCCCGCACGTTGAAGCCGATGATCGTCGCGGCCTCGGACGAGGCGCTGGCGAGCATGACGTTGCTCTCGGTGATCGCGCCGACGCCCCGGTCGAGGATCTTGAGCTGCACCTCTTCGGGGATGTCGAGCTTGAACAGCGCATCCTCCAGGGCCTCCACCGAACCGGAGACGTCGCCCTTGAGGATGAGGTTGAGCGTGGTCTTCTCGCCTTCCTTGATCTGCTCCATGAGGTTTTCGAGCGTGACCCGACCGCGGGAGTTGGCGAAGCTCGCCGCCCGCCGCCGTGCCTGGCGCTGCTCGGCGATCTGCCGCACGGTGCGGTCGTCGGTCGCGGCCAGGAACGTGTCACCCGCACCCGGCACGGCCGTGAGGCCGAGCACCTGCACCGGACGGGCCGGACCCGCCTCGGTGACCGCCTTGAAGTTCTCGTCGAGCATGGCGCGGACGCGGCCGTGCGCCCCACCGGCGACGATCGAGTCGCCGGCGCGGAGCGTGCCCTTCTGCACCAGCACCGTGGCCACCGCACCGCGGCCCTTGTCGAGGTGGGCCTCGATGGCGACACCCTGGGCCGGCCCGTCGACCGGAGCGGTCAGCTCCAGCGACGCGTCGGCGGTCAGCAGCACGGCCTCGAGCAGCTCGTCGATGCCGATGCCGGGCTTGGCCGCGACGTTGACGAACATCGTGTCGCCGCCGTACTCCTCGGCCACCAGCCCGTACTCGGTGAGCTGCTGGCGCACCTTGTCGGGGTTGGCCTCCGGCTTGTCGACCTTGTTGACCGCGACCACGATCGGCACCTCGGCCGCCTTGGCGTGGTTGAGCGCCTCGATCGTTTGCGGCATGACGCCGTCGTCGGCCGCGACGACGAGGATGACGATGTCGGTCACCTGGGCACCACGGGCACGCATGGCGGTGAACGCCTCGTGACCCGGGGTGTCGATGAAGGTGATCGCCCGCTCGTTGCCCTCGTGCTCGACCATGACCTGGTAGGCACCGATGTGCTGGGTGATGCCGCCGGCCTCGCCCTCGATCACGTTGGTCTTGCGGATCGCGTCGAGCAGCTTGGTCTTACCGTGGTCGACGTGGCCCATGACGGTCACGACCGGTGGCCGGCTGACCAGCCGGTCTTCGTCGACCGCCGCGTCGAGGTCGATGTTGAACTGGGCGAGCAGCTCGCGGTCCTCGTCTTCGGGGCTGACGATCTGCACGTCGAAGCCGAGGTGCTCGCCGAGCAGCAGCAACGTGTCGTCGGAGACCGACTGCGTCGCCGTCACCATCTCGCCCAGGTTGAACATCTCCTGGACCAGCGAACCGGGGTTGGCGTTGATCTTGTCGGCGAAGTCGGAGAGCGACGCACCGCGTGAGAGCCGGACGACCTGGCCCTGGCCGCGCGGAGCACCGGAGCTCATCTGCGGCGCGGACAGGTTGTCGAACTCTTGACGCCGCTGCTTCTTCGACTTGCGACCGCGGGTCGGCTTGCCGCCGGGACGCCCGAAGGCACCCGCCGCACCGCCGCCGCGACCGCGACCGCCACCACCCCGACGGCCGGCACCCC